>Ga0247832_1000194_pt1 | contig 125612 bp, 131 predicted proteins | sample LaCruzMarch2015__10_FD_192407 | JGI IMG/M metagenome (GOLD analysis project Ga0247832, IMG submission 192407) | Freshwater microbial communities from meromictic Lake La Cruz, Castile-La Mancha, Spain - LaCruzMarch2015_4m | ecosystem: Environmental > Aquatic > Freshwater > Lake | place: Spain... | reverse complement strand
AAGGCCAGGGCTTGCGGCCAGCGCGAAGCGCGTTCGTCAGCACTTTCATTGCGCTTGTCTGAACGGAGCGGCCGAAGGGCGCGCAGTGAGTTGCGCAATGGGCCGCAAGACCGAGCACCGCAGCGCAGTCGGCGCGTTCAGCGCACGACCGCCCCACCGAAGCGCCGCACCCGGCCCCCACAGGCCTGGGGCGACGCGAAAGCAAACACACAGGCCTGGGGCGACGCAACAGCAGAAACAAGGCCTGGACGGCGCACTCGCTCCGGGATCGGGTCTGCGCAACACGAACAGAGAAGCCAAATGAAACACTACCTGAACTTCATCGACAACCAGTGGATCCCTTCCGACCACGGCGGCAGTTTTCCGGTGGACAACCCGGCCACCGGGGCCGTTGTCGCGAGCGTCAGCGCGGCCAGCCAGGCCCAGGCGCTGCGGGCGTGTGACCTGGCAGCGGCGGCACAGCGGGCCTGGCGCAGGTTGACCAGTGTCGAACGGGGGGTGCACCTGCATGCGCTGGCCGATGCGCTGATCGCCCGCAAGGATGCGATCGGCACCGCGCTCGCCCTGGAGTCGGGCAAGAGCCTGGAAGACGCCACCTTCGAGGCGGTGTATGCGGCCGAGGTCACACACTACCATGCCGAGTGGGCGCGGCGCATCGAGGGCGAGATCATCCCCAGCGACTCGCCCAACGAGAACCTGATGCTGCACCGCGAGCCCCTGGGTGTGGTGGCCTGTCTGATCCCGTTCAACTACCCCGTCTACACGCTGCTGCGCAAGATCGCGCCGGCGCTGATCACCGGCAACACCGTGGTCGTGCGGCCCAGCAACAACACGCCCTGCAGCGCGTTCGAGATCGCGCAGGCCGTGCTGGATGCGGGCCTGCCGCCGGGTGTCGTCAACATCCTGACCATGGGGCATGACGAGGCCCAGGCGATGTGCACGCATCCCAGGGTGGCGATGATCACGCTCACCGGGGGGGTGGCTGCAGGGCGGCGGGTGCTGGACTATTCGAAGGTCAACATCGCCAAGTCATCGCTGGAGCTGGGTGGCAAGACGCCGGCCATCGTGGCCGCCGATGCCGACCTGGACAAGGCCGCCGATGACATTGTGCGCTCCAAGACCACGAACTGCGGGCAACTGTGCACGGCGGTCGAGCGGGTGTATGTGCACCGGTCGGTCCACGATGCGCTGGTCGAGCGGCTGCGCACCCGCATGGCGGCGCGAGCGTACGGGGATCGCGCGCAGGATGCCTCGCGCATGGGCCCGCTGATCAGCGACTCTGCGCGCCAGGGTATCCATGCCATGGTGCAACGGGCACTGCAGGCAGGTGCGCGGCTGGCATGCGGCGGAACCTTGCCGACAGGCCCGGGGTATTTCTACCCGCCGACCTTGCTCACCGCAGTGGCGCAGGCGTCTGAGATCGTGCAGGAAGAAGTGTTCGGCCCGGTGCTGGGCGTGTTGCCCTACGACCATTTCGACGAGGCCCTGGCCATGGCCAGCGACCACCAGTTCGGGCTGGCTTCGGTGCTCTACACGGAGAACTACCGCCAGGTCATGCAGGCTGCCAACGAGATCGAGGCCGGCGAGTTGTACATCAACCGCACACCGGCCGACCCCTACCAGGGCTACCACGCCGGCTGGAAACGCTCCGGCCTGGGTGGCGACGACGGCAAACACGGCATGCTGGAGTTCACCCAGACCCGCCTGGTGGTGATGACGCGCTGACGCGCCAGCGGGGCACCCGCCAGCCTCAGATGGCGGTGCGTCCTCCGTCGATCAGCCAGGCCGCACCGTTGACATAACTGGCGGCGTCGGACGCCAGGAACACCACCACCTTCGCCACTTCCTGCGGCTGGCCGTAGCGTCCCATCGGATTGCGCCCCACATTGAAGGCCTTGACGGCACCAGGGTCCTGCGGATTGATGCCCCGGTGCAGGACATCGATCAGCGCGGTGTCGATCGGCCCGGGGCAGACTGCGTTGACACGGATGCCCTGGCGCCCCACCTCACCCGCCGTACTGCGCGTGAGGCCGATCACCGCATGTTTGCTCGCTGCATAAGCGGCCATGGTCGGTGCACCCACGGTGCCGGAAACCGAGGCCATGTTCACGATCGCGCCCTTGCCGCGCGCGATCATGGTGGGCAACACCTGCTGGATGCCGAACACGGTGCCCAAGAAGTTGACACGCATGACGCGCTCGAAGACGTCTTCCGGGTAATCCACCACCGGCGCCTGCACGCCCGCGATGCCGGCATTGTTGAACAACACGTCGATGCGGCCATACTGGTCCAGCGCAGCCTGCACGTAGCGGCGCACCTCGGCCGACTGGCCCACATCGGCGGTGATCCAGATCGCCTCGCCGCCCTGCGCCTGCACCGCCTCGGCACTGGCACGCGCGGCCGCCGCATCGATGTCCACCACCACCACACGGGCGCCCGTGGCGGCGAAAGCCAGGCAACTGGCACGGCCGATACCGTTGCCGCCGCCGGTGACGATGGCGACCTCCCGATCGTCAGGCCCGTGCATGACCAGCACCCGCCGGATGGGCCAGATAGTCGTGCACCGCCGACGCGTGGTCGTCGCCGAAACAGTCAGAGTCGTTCATTGGGTAGATGTGCATGATCACCCGGTCCCCCAGCAATACCAGCAGCCCGCCTTCGCCTTCTTCATGCGTATGCTATTATAATAATCATAAACCACCAAGCAGTCCGCTGCGAGGGAGACATGTCCCACCAGACCGCCATCGACGCCTTGCGGGAACGCTTTGGCGAGCGCCTGTCCACCATTACCGGGGTGCGCGATCACCATGCCAAGGACGAATCCTGGCACCATCCGCACCGGCCCGACGCGGTGGTGTTCCCGCAAAGCACCGAGGAGGTGGCTGACGTGGTCCGGATCTGTGCCGCGCACGGCACTCCCGTGATCGCCTACGGCACCGGCACCTCGCTCGAGGGCAATGTGATCCCGCACCTCGGCGGTGTGGTGGTGGACCTCGCGCGCATGAACCAGGTGCTGCGCGTCAGCGCCCAGGATCTGGACGTCACGGTGCAGGCCCGCGTGACACGCAAGGAACTCAATGCCCATGTGCGCGACCTGGGCCTGTTCTTTCCGATCGACCCTGGCGCCGATGCGTCACTGGGCGGCATGGCGGCCACGCGTGCCTCCGGCACCAACGCCGTGCGCTACGGCACCATGCGCGACAACGTGCTGGCGCTGACCGTGGTGCTGGCCGACGGGCGCGTGATCCACACCTCGCGCCGGGCCCGCAAGTCGGCCGCCGGCTACGACCTGACGCGCCTGTTCGTGGGCTCGGAGGGCACGCTGGGCATCATCACCGAAGTGACGGTGCGCCTGTACGGCATACCCGAGGCAATGGCGGCCGCCGTGTGCAGCTTCGACAGCATCGAGGGCGCGGTCAACACGGTGATCCAGACCATCCAGATGGGCATCCCGGTGGCACGCATCGAACTGCTGGACGACGTGCAGATGGATTCGCTGAACCGTTATTCCAGGATGGCCCACGCCGTCCGGGACACCTTGTTCGTCGAGTTCCACGGCACCGAGGCTGGCGTCCGGGAGCAGGCCGAGACGCTGCAGGCCATCGCCGCAGAACACGGCGGTGGTGGCTTCCAGTGGGCCACCCGGCCCGAGGAGCGCACGGCCCTGTGGACGGCACGCCACGACGTGACCTATGCGAACAAGGCGCTGCGCCCCGGCTGCGAGATCTGGGCCACCGACGTGTGCGTACCGATCTCGCGCCTGGCCCAGTGCATCCTGGAAACCAAGGCCGACCTCCGTGAGAGCTTTCTGACCGCACCCCTGGTGGGCCATGTGGGTGATGGCAACTTTCACCTGGGCTTCCTGATCATGCGCGACGATCCCAGGGAACTGGCAGAGGCCGAACGTCTCAACGACCGTCTGGTGATGCGGGCCCTGGCCATGGACGGCACCAGCACAGGTGAACATGGCATCGGTCTGGGCAAGCAGAAGTTCATGCGGGCCGAACACGGTGAGGCGGTGGATGTGATGCGCCAGATCAAGCAGGCACTGGACCCGCAGAACCTGATGAACCCGGGCAAGATCTTCAGCCTGTAGACGCGGCTCAGGCCACCCTCGCCCTGCGACGGGTCACCCGGACACGCGCTGCAGTGCAGCATCGGAAGGGTGGTAAATTGCCCCGCGTGACACCCACCACCCACCCCACCCGCACAGCGGCACCCATGTCCGTCTCGGAATTTCTCGACCAGTTCCCGCGCGTCGACACCTACGCCGAAATCGACGAAATCCTGCGTTCCCCCGATTTCATCCAGGGTTCGCACTTCGAGAGCAAGCCGGTGTTCGGCGGCTCGCTGGTGGTGATCGACGGGCCCGAGCACCGGCAGCGGCGCAAGATGCTCATGGGCATGTTCTCCCACGCGGCACTGCGACGCAACGAGAAGGAGATCCTGGCACCGGCCATCCGCCACGCCTTCGATGCACTCGCTGCCACGCGGGGCGCCGACGGCCTGGTGCGGGTCGACCTGGTGCCGCTGCTGCGCAGACTGACCATCGTGATTTCCGCCCATGTCACCGGCGTGGACGGCGCCGAGGAGCCGGCCCGGCGCGCCCGGCTGCAGGCGCTGGTGTCGAAGCTCGAGGCAGCGTCGGGGGTGGAATGGTCCACGCGCGACCACACCGAGGTGATGGCCGACGGTGTGTCCGCCCGGCGCGAACTGATCCGCGACTTCCTGCAGCCAGCGCTGGACCGGCGCATCGCGCTGGCCGCCCGCGTCAAGGCCGGCGAATTGAAGGACTCCGACCTGCCCATGGACCTGCTGGGCCTGCTCGCGCTGCATGGCGAGGATGGCCAGGGCGGCGAGGACGCGCAGATCTGGCGCGAGTGTGCCCTGTTCCTGGTGGCCGGCACACAGACCACCTCGCATGCGCTGCCGCACATCGTCTGGCATCTGGACCCGTGGTGGGCGGCCCATCCCGAACACCGCGCGCGCGCCGCCGACATCGAGTTCCTGCGCGGCGCGGCCAACGAATCGCTGCGCCTGCACCAGCCGGTGCCAGCCCTGCTGCGGATTGCGGCGCGCGACACCGTGCTCGAATGCAACGGGCGGGCGTTCCGGCAGGGTGAACGCATCGCCCTCTTCTTCTCGGCGGCCAACCGCGACGCCACCCTCTACGGAGAGGATGTCGACCAGTTCAACCCGCTGCGGCCGTTCAGCCGCAAGCCTCCTCCCTGGGGACTGACCTTCGGCTCCGGTGCCCATACCTGCATCGGGCGGGCACTGGTGACCGGCCTGTCGCACCGCTACGACGATGCCGACCCCACCCACGGCACCATCGTAGGCGTGCTGCAGGCGCTCTACCAGGCGGGCGCCGCACTCGACCCCGACCAGATGCCGAAACGCAATACCGACAGCTACCACGACGCCTTCGCCAGCATGCCCATCGTGCTGCACCAACTGTGACCCACCGGAGACAAGTACCATGACCATGAGCAAGCTGATCATCGAGGCGCGCATCAACGAATACATGATGCGCGACGAGGGCAATGTGAACGTGCCCTACACCCCGGACGAGATCACATCCGACGCGGTGGCCTGCCGGGCTGCCGGTGCAGCCATCGTGCATTTCCATGCGCGCAAGCCAGACGGCACGCCCGAGCACAGCTCGGAGGTGTATGCCCGCACGATCCGGGACATCCGCACCAGCTCCGACATCCTGGTGCATCCCACACTGGGCTACAACACGATGGATGACCACAGTGGGCCGGCTCGCCTGAAGCACATCCTGGAGCTGGCCAAGGATCCGTCGGTCTCGCCGCACTTCGTGCCGCTGGACATGGGGTCCGTCAACGTGGACCGCTACGACCCGAAGGCGCGCAGGTTCCTGACCACCGATCATGTCTACGCCAACCCGACCGGCGACCTGATGTACTTTGCCAAGGAAGTGCGCGCAGCGGGCCTGAAGCCCTACCTGACCTGCTTCAACATCGGCTTCCTGCGCTACGCCAATGCCTTTGCCGACATGGGCCTGCTCGACGAGCCGCTGTACATGTGCCTGGTGCTGACCGACAGCATTTTCCTGGGCGGGCACCCACCCACTCTCAAGGGCCTGCAATCGCACCTGGACCACCTGCCGCCCGGCAAGAAGGTGGAGTGGACATCCATGACCTACGGTGGCAACCTGTTCCACCTGGTCGAGGCCATCATCACCCGGGGCGGCCACGTGTCGATCGGCCTGGGCGACCATCCCTACAACGAGTACGGCATGCCCACCAATGCGGAGCTGATCCGCCGCGTAGTGGACATTGCCAAAGCCTGCGGGCGCGAGGTCGCCACGCCCGCCGAAGCCTGGCGAATCCTCAACCCGGCCTGAGGCCTGCCGCGCGGGCCGAGCCCTCGGGCCGGCACACCAGCACCGGCACGGTGGCGACGGTGATCAGGCCGGGAATGACACTGCCGGACAGGATGCGCATGACGGCATTGCGCCCTTCGGTGGCGACGACGATCAGGTCACAGCGGTGGCGCACCGCGGCATCGGCGATGGACAACGCATCGTCAGTGCCTGAGGTCATGCTGCGGTTGCTCATCACGCCGGCGGCCTCGGCGTCCCGCATCGCCGCCTCCAGATGGCTGTCGCCGGTTTCGCGGGCGGCACGCAGGAATTCCTCGGGCGGCTCCAGCACAGCCGGGGGCATGTCCGCAATCGGCAACACGTAACGCGGCAACACATACAGGAACAGCAGTTCCGACCCATGCACGCCCGCGAGCTGCACCGCATGCCGGATAGCGGCCTGCGAGGCGGCATGTGCCGTGATGACGACCAGGATCTTTTTGTACATAACGACCTCTCCACGCAGCATAACCGGACCCATCACGCAGGTCACCTTGAAACAAGTTGTGAAAGCCTCCGCGCCCGAGAAGTATCCGGCAAACGGCCATGCATATTCGTACCAATGCAATTGTCTCCCGCCCGCGGCAACACTTGACTGCCTCCCGGCAACTCGCCAGTTCCGCTCGCAGCAGCCGACATCCCATGGCCACACGCAACGCCTTCCTGCAAGCCGCTCTCGACATCTGGGCCGACTTCGGTGGCCTCGTCTCCTCCAGTCTGCGCATTCTTGTCATCCTCGCGGTGGCCTGGGTCGCCATCGCCATCAGCCAGCGCGGCATTCGCGCCTTGAGAATCCGCATATCCAGCCGCATGGATGACCGTGAAGCGGTGAAGCGGGCCGAAACCCTGGGGCGTGTGTTCCGCTACATGGCTGCGGTAACCATCAGCCTGATGGCTGGCATGCTGGTGCTGAGCGAAATGGGCGTTTCGGTGGCACCCATCCTGGGTGCGGCGGGGGTGGTCGGGCTGGCCATCGGTTTTGGCGCACAAAGCCTCGTGAAGGACTTCTTCAACGGTTTCTTCCTGCTGCTGGAGAACCAGATCCGGCAGGGCGACGTGGTCCGTCTGGGCGACCATTCCGGCCTGGTGGAAGAAGTCACGCTGCGGTACGTGCAACTGCGCGACTACGACGGCAACGTGCACTTTGTGCCCAATGGAGCGATCTCGACCGTCGTCAACATGAGTCGCGGCCATGCTCAGGCTGTCATCGATGTAGGAGTAGGGTATGGCGAGGACCTCCAGCGCGTCATGGGGGTGATGCGTGAAACTGCCGCGGCGATGCGCGCCGAACCCGCCTACGACACCAAGATACTGGACGACCTCGAGATGGCCGGTGTCGAACGATGGGACGACTCCGCCGTCATCGTGCGCGCGCGGTTTCGTGTTGCCCCCCTGGAGCAATGGACGGTGCGGCGCGACTATCTGCTGCGTCTGCATCAGGCCTTCGCGGTACACGGCATCGAGATACCGTTCCCCCAGTTGACCATTCACACCGCACCTGCCAAGGCCTGATGACACCACCCCTGATGCAAGCGCGTGCGCCATGAGGAGCGGTCTGCAGATCGCCGCCGCGTTGCGCCGGGAAATCGCCGACTGGCGCGTGTGGATGGCGCGCGGGGTGGTGATCGGATTCGCAGCGCTGGCCGGCCTCGCAGTGGTCGGGTTCACCTGGCTCACCGAGCTGGCATTGCACCATTTCTTTCAGATGCGACTGCAATGGTGGTGGATGCCATTGCTGTGGACACCCTTGTGCACGGGAGTCATCGTGTGGCTCACACGACGCTTCGCGCCAGGCGCTGCCGGCTCTGGAATCCCGCAGGTCATGGCGTCATTGACTCCCGGCGTCGAGCCAGCGCACCGGGCATTGTTTGTTTCCCTGAAATTGACGGTCGCCAAGATCATGCTGACGGCCTGGGGTCTGCTTGCGGGGCTGTCACTGGGGCGCGAGGGGCCCTCCGTCCAGATTGCTGCCGGCATCATGCATGCGGCACGGCACTGGTTGCCACAGCGCTCGACGATCAGCGCACATGGCCTGTTGGTGGCAGGCGGCGCTGCGGGAATCGCCGCCGCGTTCAACACACCGTTGGGCGGCGTGATGTTCGCGATCGAGGAACTGTCGCGCAACCCGGAGCAACGACGCAGCGGGCTGCTGCTTGCCGCCATCGTGTTGTCCGGCCTCATCGCCGTTTCGGTGTATGGCAATGGTACCCATTTTGGCGTCATCCGCGCTCCGGACATCGGCTTCGCGCTGCTGTTGCCAGGGCTGGCCGTGGCACTGGCCAGCGGTATCGCCGGGGGCTTGTTTGCCCGTTTGCTGATCGCTTCGCTGGGCACGAAGTCCAACGACTGGTTCAGCCGCTGGCGGCGGCGCGCTCCGGTGCGGTTTGCGGTGGCTTGCGGCCTCGCCGTGGCCGTGATCGGGGTGGTGACAGGCGGCGCCACGTTCGGGAGCGGTTACGCATCCACGCGCAACCTGCTCGAAGGGCACGGAGACGCTCCGGCACAATACCTTCTGTTCAAGTTCATCGCCACCTGGCTGACGGCATGGTCAGGCGTGCCTGGCGGGATTTTCGCACCTGCCCTGGCCATAGGCGCGGCGATCGGCAACAACATCGCACTCCTCACGGATTACCATGCCGCCACCCTGATCGCGCTGGGCATGGCAGGTTTTCTGGCGGCTGCGACCCAGGCACCCCTGACTGCATTCATCATCGTCATGGAAATGGTCGATGGCCATGCCATGGTGCTCACGCTGATGTGCTGTGCATTCATTGCCAGTGGCGTCTCGCGGATGCTGAGCCACCCGCTGTACCAGGCACTCGCCAAGATGCAACTCGAACGCCTGCCGCCCGGCCCTGCCTGAGCGGCGTCGGGCTGGTGTGCCAAAACCGCTCCAGGGGGCCCCTCACCGCTTGCGCAGCACCATCTCGTCGCGCCCCAGCGTGATGTCGAACTGCGACAGGAAACTCTGCCCCAGCAGGGCGTCGCTGGCATCGGTGCCGACCAGGCCGACACCGACCCGCACACCAGACACCGCCACCGGTCCGACCGTCACCGGAACCCCCTGCACCACGCGGCCCGGCAACTCGCCGTTGGCAGTGCGGAAGGTGATCGGCATCCCCTCCGGCAGACCTGCGCTGCGGGCAAATGCCTCGCTCACAACCACCAGGCTGGCACCGGTGTCAACCATGAAGTTGACCGGTCGGCCATTGACCTCGCCCGGCACATGAAAATGCCCGTTGCGGGACTTCGGAATGACCAGGTCCCCCGAGGCGGTCACCACCAGCGGCGCCGGCTTCAGGTAGTGGTCCATGGCCAGATACAACAGGCCCATGACCGCCAGCCAGAACACGACGATGCCCAGCGGGCCCCACTTCAGCCCGGTGCTGATGCCGTTGCCTGGCCCGGGTTCAGCCGCCATACCGACCGTCCGGAGTCCCGCGCACACGGGTCACAGCGCGCGCATCCGGTTGTTCTTCGGGAGATGCTCCAGCTCGCACAGGCCCAGTGCCTCCAGGAGCGGCGGCACATAGACACCGAAGCGCCCGCGCAGCCCCTTCTTCAAGCCGTACCAGCCACCCAGCGGGTTGGCCGTGGAGCGGCCCCAGGCCTCGACGGTGCCCTCCCGGGCCGGCTTCTGCTCGTCCGCGCCACCGAGTTCGACCCAGTCGCCGGCAGCCTTCAGCATCGCGTGGAGGTCGTCGACACAGCGCGCGTCGTAGAGCAGCACGGTGCTGCCGACGGTGCACACCAGCACGCGCCGGCCCTCCTTGTGATCCACATGCATGGTGTAGGACGCGCTGCCCGGCGGCGTCCTGAGCTGCCAGGCCTGGTCCTTGCCGCGGTCGGGAAGAAGTGACATTGGAAACCTCCATCAAAAAAGGCGGTCATGGGTCGCTGCTGCCCGGAGTCATTGCAGGATCCAGCGCGCAGCCTTCTCGGCCAGCATCAGGGTCGGCGCATTCGTGTTGCCGCTGGTGATCGTCGGCATCACGCCGGCATCGACGACCCGCAGTCCCTGGACGCCGCGCACCCGCAGCTGCGGATCGACCACCGCGAGCGGGTCGTCGGACCGGCCCATCTTCGTGGTGCCCACCGGATGGAAGATGGTGCTGGCGATGTCGCCCGCCAGCCGTGCCAGTTCCTCGTCGCTCTGGTACTGCGCGCCAGGCTTGAACTCGCGCGGCTGGAACGGCGCCAGCGCCGGCTGGGCCATGATGTTGCGGGTGACCCGCAGGGAATCGGCGGCCACCTGCCGGTCTTGCGGTGTGCTCAGGTAATTGGGGGCGATGGCCGGCGCCTGCGCGAAGTCGGGCGTGCGGATCTGCACCTGCCCGCGGCTGGTGGGGTTCAGGTTGCACACGCTGGCGGTGATGGCCGGGAAGCGGTGCAGCGGCTGGCCGAAGGCATCCAGGCTCAGCGGCTGCACGTGGTACTCGATGTTCGGGTGCGGCTGGGCCGGGTCGCTGCGGGTGAACGCACCCAGCTGCGAGGGCGCCATGCTCATCGGCCCGCTGCGCGTCAGCGCGTACTCCAGCGCGATGGCGGCCTTGCCCCACAGGGAATTGGCCAGCGTGTTGAGGGTGCGGGCGCCCTGCACCTGGTAGACGGCGCGGATCTGCAGATGGTCCTGCAGGTTGGCGCCCACGCCCGGCAGGTCCTGCACGACCTCGATGCCCAGGCCCTGCAGCAGACCCGCCGGCCCGACACCCGACAGCTGCAGGATCTGCGGCGAGCCGATCGCACCCGCACACAGGACCACCTCGCGCCGGGCCTTGACGGTCACCCGGCGCCCCTCCCGGACCACCTCCACACCGCTGCAGCGCAGTGCGCCATCGGGGCTGCGGTCGAACAGCAGCCGCGCAGCCTGCGCCTGCGTCCACAGGCGGAAGTTGCTCCGCCGCATGGTGGTGGGCCGCAGAAAGGCCTTGGCGGCATTCCAGCGCCAGCCGCGTTTCTGGTTCACGTCGAAGTAGCCGACCCCGAAATTGTCGCCACGGTTGAAGTCCTCCGTGAGCGGAATGCCGGACTGCTGCGCCGCCTGCTGGAAGGCGTCGAGTACGTCCCAGCGCAGGCGCTGCTTCTCAACCCGCCATTCACCGCCGCTGCCATGGAAACGCGCCATCTCGGGGTCTGCAGCGGCACCGGCATCCAGCCGGTAGTGGCTCTCGTGGGCGATGAAGTCGGGCAGGCAGTGCTTCCAGCGCCAGGCGTCCTCACCGGTGACTGCAGCCCATTGGTCGTAGTCACGCGCCTGGCCGCGCATGTAGATCATGCCGTTGATGCTGGAGCAGCCGCCCAGCGTCTTGCCGCGCGGGTACAGCAGGCTGCGCCCGTTCAGGCCGGGCGCGGGCTCGGTGCGGTAGCGCCAGTCGGTGCGCGGGTTGTCGATGCAGTACAGGTACCCGACCGGAATGTGGATCCAGTGGTAGTTGTCGGCGCCGCCGGCCTCCAGCAGCAGCACCCGGCGCGACGGGTCGGCGCTGAGCCGGTTGGCCAGCAGGCAGCCGGCGGTGCCGGCGCCGATGATGACGGTGTCGAAGGAATCGTCAGGAGCAGTGGTCGTCATGGGAGCATTTCGCGCAGCAGCCAGACCTTGAAGGCCTGGGCCGCCGCATTGATGTGGCTGCCTTCGGGGGCGATCAGATAGTAGGCCTCCTTCATCGGCATCGCAAATGGCACCGGGCGCACCAGGCGTCCGGCCGCGATCAAATCGCGCGCCACGGTGTCGTGGGCCAGCGCCACGCCCAGGCCCTGCTGCGCCCATTCCAGGCTGAGCGTCCAGGTGCTGGCGCGGTGCACGGGCGGGGTCGGCAGCGCGCCATGGCCACCAGCCTCCAGCCAGGCATCCCAGCTCTGCAGGGTGCCGGGCAGGTCGAACAGACGCTGCTGCAGCAGGTCGGGGACACTGCGGATGCGCTGCGCCAGCTCCGGCGTGCACACCGGAAACACGGTGTCGCGGGTCAGTCGCTGGCCGACGCGGCTCTCCCACTTGCCCTGGCCGAACACGATCTCGATGGCGGCCGAGTCCCGGGGCTTTTCCTGCGGCCAGATCGAGGTGGCCACGTTCAGGTGCACCCAGGGGTGTTCGTCCATGAAGCGGCCCAGCCGCGGCGAGAGCCAGAACATCGCGAACGACAGGTTCGCATGCAGTTCCAGCACATCGGGGTCGTTGCGGCCCACCAGAACGGCCGTGCCTTCCTCCAGCGTCGCGAACGCCGCCTGCACCGTCGGCAGGTATCCGCGGCCCTCGTCGGTCAGCTCCAGGCCGCGCACGCGACGGTAGAACAGCGTGCGGCCAAGGGCGTTCTCCAGGCTCTTGATCTGCTGGCTCACGGCCGACTGCGTCATGTGCAGTTCCTGGGCCGCCGCCGTGAAGCTCAGCGCGCGTGCCGAGGCTTCGAAGGCACGCAGCCAGTTGAGGGGGGGAAGACGCAGCATGGCAGAGCAGCAATTACGCAAGCATTAGTTACGCTAATCTTATAACGCAAGTTTCTTGGTTTGCCAGCGGCGCCGGGAAGCATCAGACTGGCGGGTTTCATAGACTCCCGCCATCCCCCTACCCCATGACAACTTCTCCCTCCCCCCTGAAAGTCGGCTTCATCGGCCTGGGCGCACTCGGCCAGGGGCTGTGCAGCAGCCTGGTGCGCAGCGGCTTCGACGTCACTGTTACCGATCTGAGCCGCGCCAACGGCGACCCGCTGGTGGCGCAGGGTGCGCATTGGTCCGACGACGTCGCTGGCGCCTGCCGCAACGCCGACGTGGTGATCACCGCACTGCCCTCGCCTGCCGTTTCGCGCCAGGTGGTGGAAGGCCCCGGCGGCGTGTTCGAGCACCTGCGCTCCGATGGCGTGTGGATCGAGATGAGCACCACCGACTTCGAAGACCTGCAACGCCTGCACGATGCCGCCGCGGCGCGCGGCATCCGCGTGCTGGAGTGCCCGGTCACCGGTGGGGTGCACCTGGCCAACTCGGGCGAGATCACGGTGCTGGTCGGCGGCGAGCAGGAGGTCTTCCAGCGCGCCCTGCCCCTGCTGCAGGCCATGGGCGGGCAGATCATCTACATGGGCAAGCTGGGCAATGCCTCGGTGGTCAAGGTGGTCACCAACATGCTGGCCTTCATCCACCTGGTGGCGGCGGCCGAGGCGATGATGGTGCCTGCCAAGTACGGTGTCGACCCGGACGCCACCTACCGCGCCATCCGCGCCAGCTCGGGCAACAGCTTCGTGCACGAGACCGAATCCAAGCTCATCCTCTCCGGCAGCTACAACGTCAAGTTCACGATGGATCTCGCCTGCAAGGACCTCGGCCTGGTCAACGGCATCGCCGACAAGCTGGGCGTGCCGCTGGAGCTCGGCTCCATGACCGAGACCATCTTCAAGCGCGCGCGCGGGCTGTTTGGCGGCCAGGCGCAGTCGCCCGAAGTGGCGCGCATGATCGAGCAGGCCTGCCATCTGGAGCTGCGCGCACCGGGTTACCCCATGGAGCTGCTGGCCGAGGACGGCGCCCCGCGGCCATCCGGCACGCAACCGAAATCATGACCGCCGGCCCGCTCAAGACGCGCAAGGACTGGGCGGCCGCCGCGGCCAGCCTGTCGATTGCCACCGGCCTGTTCATCGACGGCCGCCATGTGCCGGCCATCGCCGGCGAAACCTTCGACTGCGTGAACCCTGCCAACGGCAGCGTGCTGGAGAAGATGGCCCGGGGCCAGTCCGCCGATGTGGACCGGGCCGTGGCCAGCAGCCTGCAGGCCTGGAACGACCGCCGCTGGCGCGGCCTGGCGCCGCGCGCACGGGCCGATGTGCTGCTGCGCTTCGCCGACCTGGTGGCCCACCATGCCGACGAACTCGCGCTGCTCGAAACCCTGGACATGGGCAAGCCGATCAGCGACGTGCTCAACATCGACATGCCCGAGGTGCTCAAGACGATCCGCTACTTCGCCGAGTGCATCGACAAGATCGAAGGCGCGGTGACCCACACCGACCCGTCCGCGCTGCACATGATCCTGCACGAGCCGCTGGGGGTGGTGGGCGCCATCACGCCCTGGAACTATCCGATGCTGATGGCGGTGTGGAAGATCGCGCCCATCCTGGCTGCCGGCAACTGCGTCGTGCTCAAGCCGGCCGAGCAGGCGCCGCTGTCGTGCACGCGGCTGGCCCAGTTGTTCGTCGATGCGGGCGGCCCGCCCGGCGTGTTCAATGTCGTCAACGGCCTCGGGCCCGAGGCCGGCAAGGCGCTGGCGCTGCACCCGGACGTGATCAAGCTGTCCTTCACCGGCTCCACTGCGGTGGGCAAGCTGCTGCTGGGCTACGCAGGCCAGTCGAACATGAAGCGCGTGGCCCTGGAGACCGGCGGCAAGAGCCCGCAGATCTTCCTGGACGACCTGTACGACCTCGACGCCGCGGTCGACCGTGCCGTGGGCGGCATCTTCGACAACGCAGGCCAGGTCTGCAATGCCGGCTCGCGCCTGCTGGTGCAGCGCGGCATCCACGATGAATTCATCCGGCGCTTCATCGCGCGCGCCCAGGTGGCCTACCGGCCTGGCGACCCGCTGGATCCGGCCACCACGCTCGGGCCGCTGGCCAGCCACGCCCACCAGCGCAATGTGCTGGCACGCATTGCGCGCGGCCAGAGCGAAGGCGCACAGCTCGCCCTGGGTGGCACCGCCGTGATGCCGGTGGCCGGCGGTGCGTTTGTCGAGCCCACCCTGTTCGTGGGCGCCACCAGCCAGATGGCGCTGAGCCGCGAGGAAGTGTTCGGCCCGGTGACCGCCGTCACCGCATTCGACACAGTGGAGGATGCCATCGCAATGGCCAACGACTCTGTCTACGGCCTGGCCGCGTCGGTATGGACGCGCGACCTGAAACAGGCCCACCGTGTCGTGGCCGAACTGGAGGCCGGCGTGGTCTGGGTCAACTGCTTCGGAGACGGCGACATGACCCAGCCCTTCGGCGGCTACAAGCAGTCCGGCAATTCGCGCGACAAGCACATGATGAGCCTGCTGTCGTACACGCAGAGCAAATCGGCCTGGTTCAACCTGGCATAGGCGGCGCCGGGGCCCCCGCCGGTGCGGGTCGGCCTGTACCCCGACAATGGCCGCCTGCCACCCCCACCACCAAGGAAGCGTCCATGGCCAGCACGGTTTTTTGCGATATCGATTGGGACCAGCCCGGCCGCCAGGTCGGCTCCCTGTTTCTCCCCCACTCGCCGGATGACGACGCCTGGGGCGTGATCCCGTTCCGGGCCGCGTCGATCCGCAACGGCAGCGGGCCGGTGGTGGTGCTCAGCGGTGGCGTCCACGGTGACGAGTACGAAGGGCCCATCGTGATCGCCGAACTCATGCGCGACCTGAAGGCGGACGATGTACAGGGCCAGCTGATCCTGCTGCCCGGCTTCAATGCCCCCGCACAGCGCGCCGGCCGGCGCACCTCGCCCATCGACCACCTGAACCTGAACCGGGTCTTCCCCGGCGACGACTTCGGCGCCCCCACCGAGCAGATCGCCCGCTATGTGACGGACCACCTCTTCTCGCGGGCCGACTTCTACATCGACCTGCATGCGGGCGGCCGCACGCTGTTCATCCAGCCCAGCGCCCATGTGGTGATGGCCGACGAGATGGACCCGGCCGTGGTGCGCGCGAACGCGCAGATGGCCGAGGTGTTCGGCATCGGCATCACGGTGCAGACCAGCAACATGGGCGACTACCGCACCTCGGCCGGGTACGCCAGCAAGAAGGGCATCCCGACGCTGGCCGCCGAGATGGGCATGGGGGGCTGGGTGACCGGCGCATCGGTGCAGGCCACGCGCGAGGCGACGCTGCGGGTGCTCAAACACACGGGCGTGTTGCCGCATGCCGCCACGGTTCCCGGTGCGAAGACCCGCTGGACGCGTATCGCCGGCCCCAAGGCCTATGTGTTCGCGCCCTGCGACGGGTACTTCGAGCGCTGCTTCGAGCTGGACGACCCGGTGGCGGCGGGTCAGTTGGCCGGGCGGATGCACCAGCTGGCGCGGCCCGAACTGGCGCCCGAGCCGGTGTTCTTCCAGTCGTCCGGCACGCTGTACGCCCACGGGCTGCTGGGCCATGTGCGGACCGGGCAGAACCTGGCGGTGGTGACGGAGGACGTGCCCGCGCCGCTGGCCTGACAGCTGCCACAGCCCCGGGCCCGCCGGCCCTGCTCAGTCGCTGTTGCACCGCGCGCGGCGGCCTGGAACGCGGGTGAACCCCTGCCGGCTGCCCAGCCACGCGTGGAGGCGATCAGTACCTTCACCCCGGAGCACGGGGCCGCACGGCGCCTGGCGCCCGGTGGGCGCATCGTGACATCTGAGCCTGGAACGCTCAGCCCACGCGCAGGCGCAGCGCCAGGTCGGCCACGTCCTGGTGAATCGCAGCGGCTGGTCCGGCGCCGGCAAGGCGGTCGCGCACCAGGCGTTCCAGCGCCTCTGCCTGCGGCCGCACCGTGCCGAAGAACACCGGTGTGCTGTCGCGCAGGATCAGCACCGTGGGAAAGTCATCCACCGCCACCGGGTCGACCAGGTCAGCCTCGTCCTCGATGTCGATCCAGCGGAAACGCACGCCGGCCAGACGGCCCTGCACCTCCTCGAAACGGGCCCGGTACTCGCGGCAGACTCCGCACCATTCGGCACACAGACACACGACCAGCAGTTCGGATTCAGACGGCACCAGCGCCTCCGGCGACAACAAGACACCCGGATCGTACCCGCATGCTCCCCGGGCTGCGCATCCCGCTGTGCCTGCTACACCACCACCGGATCGCTTCCGTCCGGTGGGCAGAACACGATCCGGTTGTCATCCCTGAGCACGCAACGGCCGGCGACCAGCGTGGCGCCTTCGGCAAACCGCACCTGCGCGGTTCCTCGCGCAGGCGCAGGACGCTCTCCACGTCGACCCCGTGGCGGGACAGCACAGGCTGCCCCGCCACGGCGGCGACGAGCTGCTCCGGATCGTCCTGCGAAATCTCCGCGCCCTTGATCTTGCGCGAGAACGCAGTGTCCAGCCCCTTGCGCGCGCTCAGGATGCGCCCCCGCACGGTGATGCCGTCCTGGCCGGAAACGGCGGGGATGCGCCGCATCAGCGCGACACCGGTCTGCACCACCGCAATGTCGCCATGCTCCCGGTTGTCGATATGTCCCCGGCTGTCGGGCCGGGGCGAGCGGTCCACCACCTCGGGAACCAGCGCCTCGAAGCGGGCACGGTGGCTGGCGCCCCACCGCGGGCGGCTGTCAGGCTCAGGGTGGCCTGCATGTCGTCGGGCGCGACCTGCACAGCCAGCACGGCGTTCAGCCGCTGCCCCACCTGCACCCCGGGGAGCTCGGTCTGCGAATTGCACATGTTCGCGGTGTCCGGGTCTGTCTCCACCAGGCTCTGGGGCAGGGCTGAATTCAGTACAGCCCTGCCGGATCAGACAGGCATGTCCGATACTTTGCTGATGCCTTTCACCGTCCTGAGCGCAGAGTTCGCGCACGAAACCAACACCTTCAGCCGCAGGCACACCACCCATGCGGACTTCATGGCGCGGTCGCGCTGCCTGCAGGGCGACGCGGCCATCGCGGCCCGCGGCCATGCCAACACCAAGCTGGGCGGCTTCCTGGAGGTGGCACGGCTCCAGGAGTGGCGGCTCGTCCATGTGCTGAGCGCCTCCGCCAACCCTGGCGGACCGGTCACCGAGGATGCGTTCGAGCGGCTGGCAGGGCTGATCGTCGATGCTGCACATCGCCACCGCGGCGCGCTCGACGGCATTGCGCTGGGGCTGCATGGCGCGATGTCCACGACCCGCCACGACGATGGCGAGGGGGAACTGCTGGGGCGCCTGCGCGCCGTCGTCGGGCCGGATCTGCCGATCGCGATCACCCTCGATCTGCATGCCAACGTGACACGCGCGATGTGCGCGCAGGCGCAGATCATCGTGTCCTACCAGACCTACCCGCATGTGGACATGCGCCGCACCGGCGCGCAGGCGGCGGGGCTGCTGCACCGCGCGATGGCAGGCGAGATCCGGCCCGTCACGTTGCGCGCCACGCTGCCGATGCTGGGCGAGAGCTCCGGCGGGCGTACCGACCGGGGGCCGATGCTGCAGTGGCTGGCCGAGGCCCGTGCCTACGAGGCGGCCCATGCGGACGCCTTCGCGGTCAGCCTGAATGCCGGATTCAGCCATGCCGACCTGCCAGAGATGGGCCCCACGGTGCTGGTCACCTGCCAGGGGGCACTGGCACGGCACCAGTCCTTCGCCGACCACCTGGCCACCGCCATGTGGGACGCGCGCTTCGCGCGGCTGACCGACTACCTCAGCGTCGCACAGGCGGCCGCGCGCTGCCTTGGCTGGCCCGCCGGTCGCGGCCCGCTGGTGGTGGCCGACTATGCGGACAACCCCGGCGGAGGCGCCTACGGCGACTCGACCAGCCTGCTGGCCGCCCTGCTGGATGCCGGCGTGCAACAGGCCTGCTTCGGGCCGATGGTCGACCCCGCCGTGGCCGCGCAGCTGCTGGGCGAGCCGGTGGGGACCGAGGTGGACGTCCTGCTCGGCGGCAAGACCGACCCGCGCCTGGGTGGCGGGCCGCTTGCGCTGCGCGGGCGGCTGCGCTGGTGCGGCGAAGGGCTCTACACCGGCGACGGCCCGATGATCGGCGGCCAGCAGCGCAGCTGGGGGCCGACCGCGGTGCTGCAGGTGCAGGGCATTGCCATCCTGGTCGTCACCCATGCCGCGCAGATGTGGGACCAGCAGCAGTTCAAGGCCTTCGGCATCGACCCGCAGGCACACCGTGTGGTGGCGCTCAAGTCGGCACAGCATTTCCGTGCGGCGTTCGAGCCCATCGCAGGCGAGGTGATCGTGTGCGACAGCAAAGCCCTGGCCGGCCCGGACTGCACCACCCGGCGCTACGAACGGGCGCCGCGCCCGGTGTTCCCGCTGGAGCAGGACATCGACCTGGCGCAGTGGCGCGCGCAGACGCTGAACAGATCCTGAGTGCCGGCTTGCCGACAGCTGCTGGTGGACCGAACGGACTGTTGCCGGCGCGCGATCACGGCGCCGGCCATGCCGTCATCGCATCGGAGGCATCGGACGCCGCATCGGGCGCATGGCCCACTGGTTTCATCGTGCGGTCTGTCCTTACGAGCCGCAGGCGCAGCAGAGCTGGCATGCGGTGCAACCCAAAGGAACTCCCCGGAGCCCGGCCCCCGAAGCGGAGCGAGGGGGGTGCAGCCGCCTGCCTTACCCCTTCGGCAATTCCTTGAGAATCGCCGGATCAAACGCCGGCCGGCTGAACACCTCGCGCAGCATCGGCTCGAAATACGACAGCGGCTTGGTCGGCGTGGCCGGATCGAAGGCCGCCTGGTCGTACCGCTCGCAAAAACGGCAGCAGGCGTCGAACCAGGGGTGGTCCTTGTAGGCCAGGTAGCCGTTCGGGTCGCGCCCGTAATGGTGGGCGTAGTACTTCATCTGGAACAGGCCGTGCATCTCGATGATCCAGGTGACCTCTGCCCGCACATAGGGCCGGATGATGGCGGCAGCCAGCTGCGAGTGGTTCTCGGGGGCCAGCTCGTCCCCCAGGTCGTGGATCAGCGCGGCGACGATGGTCTCGATGTCGGCGCCATCGGCCTCGGCCAGCGTGGCGCTCTGCAGCGAATGCGCCAGGCGGCTGACCTTGTAGCCCTGCAGGGAGTCACCCAGGCGCTCCAGTGCCAGCAGCAGCCGGTCGGGCAGCGCCCGGATGTAGTCGGTCTCCAGCGCGTGCAGGAAATGGTATTCCTGCGCGGTGCCATCTTTCATCTGCACGAAGTCAACGGTGTTCATGGGTCTGCTCCAGGAGGGGTCAATGGGTTGCGAGGCGGCGCTTGAGCACACGGTACAGGCTGCGCGGGCCGTCCCGGTCGATGTAGCAGCCCTGCAGCTGGCGATGCCCTTCGGACGGGTCGAAGGAGGTGCGGCCGTGCAGCACCCGGTTGTTGTCGAACATCATCAGCTGGCCGGGGTCGAGCTTGAAGCGCAGCTCGTACTGCGGATCTTCGAACAGCTGGCCGAAGCGCTTGCGGGCGCGGTGGTAGCGGCGGGTGTCGGCGTCGGGCATCAGCGGGATGTCGTCCAGGCGCGGGCTGTAGTGCACGCCGATCATCTGGCCCATGCCGTCGAGCTCGATCATCGGTTTCACGGCCACCAGCTGCGTGCCCGCATCGCGGTATTCGAAGCGCACCGGTATGCGGCTGAGCAAGGCAAACCCCTCGGGGTCCTCGCGCTGCAGCTGCTCGGCGACGGCCAGGCTGTCGACCAGCGTGGACAGGCCGCCCGAGGTCTCGTTCTGCAGGCAGTGCAGCAACTGCAGGCCCGGTACCGGCGTGCGGTAGGGATTGTCGGTGTGCGGGCCGAGTGCCACGGGCCGGTAGGCCAGGTCGGTCGAGTTGGGGCGCGAATACACCTCGAAGAAGCTGCCGAAGTTGGTCTCGCGCACGAAGCCGAACCGCCGCGCGATATCCAGGATGGCCTTCGGGTCGGTCGGCGTGGCGAGGATCAGCACGAAACCGCGTTCGATCAGGTCGCGCGTGGCCGCAAACAGCTTGTCGTCGCGGTCGAGCTCGGGCCACTGGTGGATGGGCAATGGCGACAGGTCGGCGCGCCAGGCGCGGGCGGCCGGACAGCCTTCGTCGAGCACCGCACCGTCGATGAGCTCCTGCGGGTCGAACAGGCTGGAATGGCCATCGCTGAACGACAGCCGCAGGCGCCCGCCTTCGTTGCGCGCGTCGGTCAGGCGCAGGTCGTCCGGCAGCTGGTGGGGATTGGTCAGGCGTTGCCCGGTGACCTCGTCGCGCTCCAGCGGGTCGGGGCTGCGCGCGCGCAGCCACAGGGCCGGCAGTGGACGTTCGCCCTGCGCATCTCGGAGCATGAGCAGCGGCGCTGGAGCGCCTGCGGCAATTCGAATATCCGGCATGTCCTTGTCCTTCGGGGCGTTCGGGCCCGGAGTCCGGAGCCATCGATCGCGCGATCAGTGTGCCGCGTGCACCCCCGGGTGGCAAACGAAGAATCATTCGGCACAGAATTAGCCGTACTAATGGCTGGCTGGCGGCAAAATCAGGGGCCCGGATTACCGGTCGCATCCTACCGAGGCACTCGTCCATGCATGTCCCCCCGGCCGGCAACTCCGGCAAGACGCCGCGTTACCTGGCCATCGCCACCGACCTGGCACAGGCCATAGAAACCGGCCAGCTCGCCCCCGGCGAGAAACTCCCGCCCCACCGCGTGCTGGCCAAGCGGCTGGGCGTGACCACCGGCACGGTGAGCCGGGCCTACGCCAGCCTGGAACGCCAGGCATTGGCCACCGCGCGGGTGGGCGACGGCACCTTCGTGCGCAACCTGGACACCAGCGCCGAGAACGCCTCCACCGCCTCTGCGGCCCACACGATCGACCTGGCCCACAACATCGCGATTCCCACCGACGATGCCGACGCCCTGTCGCGCGCCCTCACGGCCCTGGGCCAGGCGCCGGCCCAGATGGCGCGCGTGCTGAAATACCAGCCGGAAGCCGGGGCCACCCAGCACCGGATGGCCGGCGCCCGCTGGCTGACGCGCTTCGGCACCACGGGCAGCTGGGAGCGGGTGATGGTCACCCACGGTGCGCAGCATGCACTGGCAGGCGTGCTGCGCACCATTGCGCGGCCCGGAGACACCTTGCTGACCGAGCCGCTGAGTTACCCCGGCATGCTCGCCCTGGCGCGCTCCCTGCGCCTGCAGGTGGTGGGCCTGGCGGTGGACGCGCAAGGCATCCTTCCCGACGCGCTGGACCGCGCCGCCCAGACCTTCGGCACCAAGCTGCTGTTCTGTTGCCCGACACTGCACAACCCGACCACCGCCAGCATGGACCTGGCCCGGCGCGATGCGATCGCGGCGGTGGTGCGCAAGCGCCGGCTGCTGCTGATGGAAGATGTGGTGCATGCGGCGGCCCTGCAGCAGCCGCCACCGGCACTGTCCACCCTGGTACCCGAACAGTCCTTCCTGATGGCGAGCTTCAGCAAGGTCATGGCGCCGGGGCTGCGGGTGGGGTATCTGGAAGCGCCACCGCAGTGGCTGGACAAGGTGGCGTCAAGCATCCGGGCAGACTGCTGGATGGTGGCGCCGCTGATTCCGGAGATCGCAACACGCTGGCTGGAGAGCGGCGATGCGGAGCATCTGATCGCGCTGCAGCGCCAGCAGATTGCCGAACGCCTGGCGCTGGCGCGCCGCCTGCTCAGCGAAGTCCCGATGCGCTGGGCGCAGGACTTCCCGCATGTGTGGCTGCCGCTGCCCGAACCCTGGCGCGCCGGGCCTTTTGCGGCGCAGCTGCGCCGCGCTGGTGTGCTGGTGCGCACCATGGACCATTTTGCGGTGGGCCGCAGCCCGGTGCCCGATGCCGTGCGCATCAGCCTGAATGCAACACCCTCGCTGGAACAGCTGCGCCAGGGCTTGCAGACGGTGCTGGCCACCCTGAAGCAGGTGCCTGACGCTGCGCCGGATCCGTGAGGCGGCTGGCGTTCAGCGCTACAGCAAGGCTTCGCGCGCGATGGGTGTCCCCACCACGAACACACAGTCGCCCTGTTCGGTGACCGGTATCGCTTTTGTCACCACCACGATGCCGTCGCTGGGCGAACGCAGCAGTTCGGCCGGGCGGTCGGGGCGGTCCATGAACCACAGGCGACCCACCGGCTGACCGGCGGCCACGCGTTCGCCGGGCTCCAGCATCGCCTCGAACATGCCGTCTTCGGGCGACACCACGATGTTGCGCGGGTCCCGCCCGTCGATGATCACGGCCGGCGGCAGGCCCAGCGAGGCCCGTGTCTGTACCTCGCCCTTGCACACGCCCACATGGCGCAGCACGTTGTTGAGCCCGCTCCAGGCCAGCTTGTGGATCGGTGCCGGTGTGCGCCCGCCGCCACCGAGTTCGGTAGTGATCACCAGCTTGCCCTGGTTCTCTGCCTCCACCGGCAGCAGGCCGTTGCCATTGACGTCGATGTAGAGGTAATGGTGGTCGGTGCACCAGGCTTCCATGGCTTCGAGCATGGCCTTGCGCTGCACCGGGTCGTCGACCACATGCATGTGCGAGCAGGGCAGGAACCACGCGCTGCGCCCGCCGGAATGCATGTCGATCACCACGTCGGCCATCGGGAACAGCACGCGGGTGAGGTAGTCGGCCAGCTGTTCATGCGGCGGGCCGTCGGGGCGGCCGGGGAAGGCCCGGTTGAAGTTGGCGCCCGAGGGCCAGTTGCGGGTGTTGCCCCTGGACGCCGCAGGCGAGAGCAGCGGAATGATGATGACCCGGCCGGTCACCTGATCGGGCTGCAGTTCCTGCAGCAGCCGCATCGCGGCCACCTGGCCCTCGTACTCGTCGCCGTGGTTGCCGGCCAGCACCAGCACGGTGGGCCCGTCCCCGTTGACGACGCACCCGATGTGGATGAAGGTACTGGCCCAGCCGGCCGTGTTGGTGATCTTGTTGATGCGCAGGTGGCCGACACGTTTGCCGCTGGCCTGCAGGTCGATGCTGCAGGAGACCGTGGAGGGGCCGAGGGGATGCGTCATGGGAACTCCTGATGGATTTGAATGATTGTATACAGTATGCCCGCTACCGGGTGGCATGTTGCGAAGCGCAGACCGAGCGCCTGCGCTTCGCTACCGCTGACTCGGTCCCAGCGCTTGCGCTGACGGCGGCGAGCCAGCAAGGACACGCAGGCGAGTCCGGCGAGCGTCATGCCGATGGTGCCGGGCTCGGGCACAGCGGCAACAGGAACGCCGAAAGGAATTCGACCGCTGCCCTGCAGGACGACCTCGCCAACTACCCCGCTGTCGCGCTTCTGGGCCGGCGACAGTCGGGCAAGACCACCCTCGCACGCGAAATTTCCAGCCGGTCTTGCGGGGCGCATCGCCTGCCGGGAACTCACCGCCTTGCACGTGCGGGAACTGCCTGCGGATGACGCGGACTCCCTGTGGTACCCGGGCGGTTTCCCGGAGAGCTACCTGGCCCACAGTGATGCAGTCAGCCTGCGTTGGCGTTGCTCCCAGAGTTACTGCAGTCGCTGAACCAGATTGCACCTCGAACGCTGCACAAAGTTGGAATATGACGATCGCGGGTAGATCGCGTTTGCCGCGACCAGCGCGCGCGCAATCACTCCCGTGCCAGGATGGTGTCGTACAGCCCGTAGTACGCCAATCCCTGGTGGCTGTCGACGCCCGTGTGCCGCAATGAAGCATCCTCGCAGCGCCGAAACGCGAAAACCGCCTGGTTCATCTGCTGTGTGTTGGACACATTGCGCCGCACGAGCAGGTGAAAGTCCGTCACGGTCAGGAACAAATCAAGTTTGCTGACCCAAAAATCCGCGTTCGTTTTTGGAACTGTCGCATCAGGACAGTTCTTGTGCATGTGCCCAAAGCACCCATGAACAAAGAGAGCCACGCCATACCTTGGAAGAACCAAATCAGGCTTGCCTGGCAAGTCACGCCGATGCAAACGAAAGCGAAATCCGTCTGAATGTATTGCTTTCCTGACAGTCAGTTCGGGGCCAGTATCCTTTCCCCGAATCGCTGCCATGTTCGCTGATCGCTTTTCCGGGCTGATGCTATCTGTCACAGCAATGCTTTTACTTTCCGCCATCAGCATCCTTGCTGTCGGATGCGAGCACGGAGGGCACCTCGAGCCTCTCGAAGACAGAACGGAGCGCTTTGAGCCTCATCCGCATGTAATGCCTCTCCGTAACGTCTTGACCAGCAGCATGGTTCATTGCGGCCTTGATCTGATGGACGTCTGTGCCGGCCTCGCCGAACAGCGTGGAGAATGTGCGCCGCAGATCATGCGCTGTGAAATCCACGCCAGAAGCCTTTGGTACATCCATCTCGGCCGCCTTCGTCTGTCGCAGGAATGTCCTCGTTTTTGTTTTGTACCCCGTGCGGCTTGCGGGAAATACCAAAGGGGAGTCATCGCCTCGCACGCGGCAGGCGCCACAGCTTGGGCGGGCGCCTCGGGCTCCTGCGGCACCACCAGCGCGCGCAGCTTGGCGTTGGGGGCCAGCACGCCATGCTCGCGAAGCGGGGGTCCGCTCACTACGCGTAGCGAAGTTATGCGGACACCAAAGCGGATCAAGTGCAGCCGCGGCCGTGGCACCAGCGCTGCCAGCCGCTGCATGAACTCCAGCGGTGACATGACCAGGTGCGTGGTCCCGTCGCGCCAGGCGGTCTTGAGCTTGAGCACTACTTGGCCGGAGGCGGTGATCTGAACGCGCTCGTTGGCCAGCGCCGGGCGGGTGATGGTGCGGCACAGTTGCTCCAGCGCATCGCGGTGGTCGGCCGCGCAGCGTACCGCAGCGTGCAGACTGAATCCATTGCTATCGGCGCAGGCGGGGGCTGAGCGCTGGTTGCAGGATGCCAAAGACGAAGGCATCGACGCGAAGTCCGCCCCGGCAGGCCGGTACCGGTCAATGCAGCAGGCTCTGGCATCGTTGCTGGCCTGATCCCAGACAGACAATGCATATGCATTGACTTGGCAATTCATATGCATTACTCTTTGCACAGAGTATCCCAGCCGGAGAACTGCCTTGCCCGCCACCATGCAAGTCGAATCGACGCTGACCGACCGTTATCAGACCACCGTGCCTGAGACGGTGCGCCGGGCCCTGCGCCTCGGCAAGCGCGACAAGATCAACTACACCATCCGTCCAGACGGCGAGGTCGTGCTTACGCGCGCGGCCGCCGGCGAGCACGCCGATCCTGCACTGGCGCCGTTTCTTGGCTTCCTGGCCCGTGACTTCGTCGAGCACCCCGAGCGGCTCCAGGCCGTGGACGCCGGTCTGGCACAGCGCATCCAAGCGCTGGTCGGCGGTGTCGAGGTTGATCTGGAAGCGCCGCTGTCGGCCGACGATGAATGAGCGGCCAAATGGGCGAGGTCAGGCCGCTGGTCGTCAACGGCTGGACCCTCTTCGCCCACCCGATCTTCGTTGACCAACTCGACACCCTGACCGCACAAGTCGAGGCGCTCAAGCGCAAGGACCCGGCCGGCTACGTCAAGAAGAACGCCGCCAAGCGCCTGGCGGCCATCGCCAAGCTCGCGTTCGAGGTGATTCCGCAGGGCCCCGCCCGGCCGGAGTACCGCCAGGGCAACACCCTCGGCGACGAGCACAAGCACTGGTTCCGGGCCAAGTTTTTCCAGCAGTACCGGCTGTTCTTCCGGTTCCACGCGCAGGCCAAGGTGATCGTGTTCGCGTGGGTCAACGACGAGGACACGAAACGGGCCTACGAGAGTGCCGGCGACGCCTACCGCGTGTTCCGCAGGATGCTCGACAGCGGCCGCCCGCCGTCGGACTGGGGCCAGTTGCTGGCCGAAGCACGTGCCGAGTCGGAGCGCCTTGGCCGGCTGGCGTCAGGCGACTCGCGAACAAGGCCTTGATGCTTCGGTCGGCGTGCAGGTGCCGGCCGTCACGTCCAGCCCTTCGTCTTCATCGCGTCTTCGACTCGCGGCAGCAGGTCCGTGGCTTGCCGAATGCACCCAGACAATGCCGCGTCATTCACTGTGTCACCTTCATGGTCTGCGAGATGTCGTTGCTTCCGAAGTCCATCGATGACCTGGACGCGGCCATCGTCCTAGCGTGTGCTTCAGGCACTGGATGGCCATTTGGTGATGTCCCCCACCCCGGGCGTTTGTGCGAAATCCGTAGTCCGGCGTGCCGTCGGCGCTGCGCCGGTACACGCCGTCCAGCACCGGGCAATGCAGATGTATGTTGAGATTGGCGGCTGACCCAAACCGCTGGATCAGCGTGACGGCGCCGCTGCAGACGCGACATCCAGGCGGCTCGGTGTCTTTACCAAGCTCAAGGCCGGCCAACCAAGTATCGGCTTCGTCGGCGGTCACATGCAGGCCAGTGCTACGGTATTCGTCCCATGCCTTGAGCGTGTCCTGCCGAAAGGCCTCGCGCTTTTCTTCGCGCTCGACATACTGGGTGATTGCCTCGCGCATGAGCCAGTGCGCAGTGCGATGCCGGGCATCGGCCAAGCGCTTCAGACGTGCCTTGGTGCCATCATCAATCTTGATCGCCACAGGGCGAATGGCAGCAGCAGCCATAGCTGTCTCCTGGGAAATATCTCAGGGTATTGCCTTACATACCGTCCGTCTTCAGTTGCCTGAAAGATCGGCTCAAGATGGCCTTCACTCGCATCATCAATACAAGCTGTCATTCAATCAGACGCTTCGCTTGCAGCCACAGCGTCTGCGGCCCACTGCTGTTGCAAACCGCAAGAAGTTGGCGCAGCATCGGCCCAGTCCAATGCCCCTAAATGTAGAAAATACAACGATGTAGGCGCGCCCAGCCTCAACCCGCCGCGTCCGGCCGCCCGATCGCCTCGGCCAGCACCACCGCCTCCAGCAGGCCGGTATCGCTGACCGCGTTGGGCAGCAACTGCTTGGTCACCGTCACGCGGACCTCCGGATGCGCCGCCCCCATCACTACCACCGCGTCGGTCGCCGTCTGCCGCGCCAGGTCGGTGGCGGCTTGCAGCGCCGCCTGCGGATCGGTGAACTGCCGCGTACCCACGGTCGAGTGCAGCAGGAACATGCCGCTGCCGTCGCCCGCCACCCGCACCGTGGCGCTGTGCGCGACCACCCCGGTGGCCGCACCGACGGCATTGGCGACATCGCAGTGTTCGGGAAACACCACCTCGCAGCCCAGGCGGCGGCCGACTTCGCGGTAATACACCTGCACCGGGCCACCGACGGCCACCACCGGCACGGTCGGCGTGATGCGGATGCTCGCCAGCCCCAGGCCCTGCGCGCCGGCGCACACGGCGTCGATGAGCTTGTCGTCGCGCAGGTGTTCGCCGAAGGCGGTGTCCAGGATGGTGCGGGCGCTCAGGCGCACCGTCTCGCTCCAGACATCGTGGGCGAACTGGCGCGTGCGCTCGGGGGTGGGGAACTTCATGTCGCGCAGCCGGCAGCCGAGTTGTGCCGCCATCTGGGCGGCCGGGGCGGACCAGTTGTCCTGCAGGCCGAGCACATGCGCGGCATCGGACGGCGTGAAGGCGCCGACCTGCACCAGCCCCTTGCGCTTGAGTGCGGCCACGGCGCGCTGCGCACCCACCGAGCCCGCCAGCCGGCGCAGGGGCTGCGGGCGCTCGGTCACCTTGTCCAGCACCTCGCGCTCCCGCGCGCTGAGTTCGCTGGTCGCCGCGCCGGTGCGCGCACCGAATGGCAGCAGCACGAAGCGCCCGTGCAGCGCGGAGCCGCCGTCGACATCGGCCAGGTCGGCCTCCAGCAGGGTCAGCACCTCGGGATAACGGGCCCCGAGCAGTGCCACTGGCACCACCCGCTGCGGCCCGACGCCGAGCTTGCCGCCAGCACCCAGATGGATCTCGCTGTCGCCACCCAAGCCGACGGTGCGCACATCGATCGCGCGCACCATGGTGCGCCAGCCGCCCACCTCCGCACCCTGCGCCGTGACCTGCGGCCGCCCGTCGATCAGGATGCCCAGGTCGGTCGTGGTGCCGCCCATGTCGGACAGTATGAAACTCTGCAGGCCGGACAGCCACTGCGCTCCCACCAGACTCGCCGCCGGACCGGACAACACGGTCTCGATCGGCCGGGTCGCCACCGACTCGGCCAACGCCAGCGTGCCGTCGCCCTTGACGATCATCAGCGGGCAGCGGATCTGCAATTGCGCCATCGCGCGCTGGACGGCATCGATGAGGGTGCTCACGCGGGCGATCAATCGGGCATTGAGTGCAGCCGTCAGCGCCCGGCGCGGCGCATCGAGGTCGGACGACAGCTCGGTGGACAGGGTCACCGGCTTGCCGGTGCGCGCCACGATATGGTCGCGGGCGGCCTGCTCGTGGGTTGCATTGCGCACGGCGAAGGTGGAGGCCACCGCGAATGCGTCGACCTGCGCCGCCATGCGCTCCAGTGCCGCGTCGAGTGCGGCCATGTCCAGCGGTACCCGTGCGTCGCCGTTGTGGTCGTGGCCGCCTGCGATCACTTCCATCGGCAGGCCGGGGAAGGCCTGGGCAATGCCGGTACGCGCGACCATCTGCGCATCGAAACCGATCAGCACCACGCCCACGGCGCTGCCATGGCCCTCGACCACCGAATTGGTGGCCAGGGTGGTGGACACCGACACCAGCCCGATGTCCTGCGCGTGCAGGCCCTGCGGCAGCTGCGCGACAGCCAGCGTGATAGCCTCGCTCACCCCGATGGCCAGATCTCCCTTGGTGGTGATGGCCTTGGCCCGCGCCACCACCCGGTGGCCACGGGCCTCGATGATGGCGGCATCGGTGAAGGTGCCGCCGGTGTCGACACCGATCAGATAGGACGAGGAGGAAGACATGCAGGGTTTGACGAGGAACAGGGGCGCAAGGATACTGCAGCCGTGATGCCCCTCCTGCGCCAGGACCTCGGTGGAACGCGTCCCACCGATGCGGGCGAATGCCAACTCGCGCTCTGGCTGGTGGGGGACGCCCAGGTGCTCGATGCCGCGTCACCGGCGCGCTGCGAGTGGGTCGAGCTGCTGGCAGCCGAGCCGCTGTGGCAGCCCCTGCTGCACATGCACCGGCCCTACGAGACGCTGACCCACTGGGCCCTGGCAGCCCATGTGGATGCGGCCCGGCGCGACCCCCGCGGCCCCCACAGCCGGCGACCCTATGACCTGGCCCTGAGCCTGGGGGACAACATCGACAACGCCCAGCACAACGAACTCGACACCTTTCTGGCGCTGGTGGCGGGCGGACACGCGCAGTTGCCGGCCTGGGGCAGCGCGCAGGACCCGCAGGGCTGGGACGGCGCAACACCCTGGCCCTACTGGTGCCCCGACGCCCGGGTGGACGACACCTGGAAACCCGGCGGCTACCCGGTGATCCCCGACTTCCTGGCCCGCGCCAGTGCGCCACTGTCTGCCCCCGGGCTCGGATTTGCCTGGACCAGCGTGCCCGGCAACCATGACCTGATGCGCCAGGGCACCGCGCTGCCCGGGCCCGCGATCGAGCAGATTGCCACGGGCTCGCGCAAGCGCCTGGAGCGGCCACCCGGTTTCGCACCCGGCGACCCGCTGGCCCGCTATGTGGAGGATCCGGCAGCGTTCTCCTGCGCCGGCACCCGCCAGGTCCCGGCCCTGGCGCTGCGGCGCGCTGTCAACCGCCAGCAATGGCGCGCCGCCCATGCAGCACGGGGGGCCCTCGGATACGGCGCGGCCGCCGCCACCGACCTCTGCACCGACGCGGTGATCGATACGGACGCTGCACGGATCATCCTGCTGGACACCAACCACCCCCACGGCGACTACCAGGGCAGCGTGGGCAGCGGCCAGCTGGACTGGCTGGACGCGCGCCTGTCGGAGGTGGACCGCATGTCGGGCCGCTTCGCCGTACTGGCCAGCCACCACGGCTCGGTATCGCTGACCAACACCCTCGGGCAAGACCCGCAGCGCCACCAGGCCGACGCCCTGGCCGCGCTGCTGCACCGCCACCCCTGTGTGGTGGCGTGGCTGGCCGGCCACCGGCACCTGCATGAAGTCCGGGCCCACCCAGGGCCCGGCGGCGGTTTCTGGGAGATCTCCACCGGCGCCCTGATCGACTGGCCAGTGCAGACGCGCGCCGTCGAATTCCTGAGCCACCGCGACGGGCAGCTCACCATCGCCTGCACCGTGCTGGACCATGGCGCCCCCGGCGACAGCCCGGCCGGCTGGCACCACCAACTGGCCCGGCGTTTCGCCGGCGCGCAGGCCCTGCGCATGCAGGGGCGCGCAGGAGATGGCTCCGTGCATCTGGTGCGCACCCGGCCCGGAGCACCGTGCAGGCGCTGACCGGTCTGGCCTGGCTGCTGCTGTGCCAGTCGGCCGGCGAGGCGCTGGTGCGGCTGTTGCAGCTGCGCCTGCCCGGCCCGGTGATCGGCATGTTGCTGCTGCTCCTGCTGCTGCGCTGGCCGGCCGTGCGCTCGGGTGTGGCCGCCTGTGCCGACGCGCTGCTGGCCCACCTGTCGCTGCTGTTCGTGCCGGTCGGGGTGGGCGTGATGACGCACCTTGGCGTCCTGGCCGACCACGGCCTGCGCCTGCTGCTGGCCCTGGTGCTGTCCACCTGGATCGGACTGGCCGTGACGGCCTGGGTGCTGCGCCTGCTGCTGCGCCGTGGCGGCTGGCCCGATGCACAGGCCGGGCGGGAGGCGCCCTGATGCAGGACTTCGTGCAACTGTGGGTCTACCTGTCGACCACGCCGCTGTTCGGCCTCACGGCCACGGTGGTGACCTATGTGATCGCCCACCATGTCTACCTGCGCCTGGGCCAGGCGCCCTGGGCCAACCCGGTGCTGTGGACCGTGGTCACGCTCGCGCTGTTGCTGACGCTGAGCGGCACGCCCTACCCGACCTATTTTTCGGGTGCGCAGTTCATCCATTTCCTGCTCGGGCCGGCGGTGGTGGCGCTGGCCTGGCCGCTGTGGCAACGCCGGCAGGAAGTGCGCCGACGCGCCGGCCCGATCCTGATCGCCGCGCTGGTGGGCGGGGCCGCCGCCAGCCTCAGCGCGCTGGCGATCGGCTGGGCCCTGGGGCTGCCTGCGGACCTGCTGCGCTCGCTGGCGCCCAAGTCGGTCACGGCACCAGTGGCGATGGGGATTGCGGAACAATTGGGCGGCATACCGGCCCTGGCCGCCGTGTTTGCGGTGTTGACCGGGCTGGTGGGGGCGGTCAGCGGCAAGTACCTGTTCGATGCGATGGGCCCGATGGCGCCGCAGGTGCGTGGTTTTTCGATCGGCACCGCGTCCCACGGCATCGGCGCCGCCCGCGCTATGCAGGAGCATGCCGATGCCGGCGCCTATGCCGGGCTGGCGCTGGGCGTGCAGGTGCTATTGTCGGCACTGCTGATGCCGCTGGTGGCGCGCTGGTTGTAGGACGCCTGCAGGTTTTCTGTGAGGACTTCGGGTAACCGCCCTATGGCGGAATCGCCGAAGCCATGTCATAGTGAATGTATACAACCATCGCCCTGCTCATGGCCCGAATTGATCACTACCACGCCGTACTGGAAAAGCTGCACACCGGGGTCGTCATCCATGCGCCCGATACCCACATCGTCTACTGCAACCAGCGCGCCGGTGAACTTCTGGGTCTGAGCACGGCCCAGATGCTCGGGAAAAGCGCGATCGACCCGGGCTGGCATTTCGTGGATGCCGAGGGCGAAGCCCTGGCGCCCGACCAGTACCCGGTCAGCCGGGTGGCGGCAGACCGCCAGCCAATGGACGAAACCGTATTCGGCGTCAAGGTGCCCGGACGGCCCCTGGTGCAGTGGCTGCTGGTCAGCGCCAGCCCGGAGTTCGCCCCCGAGGGGACACTGAACCAGATAGTCGTCAACTTCCATGACATCTCGGCGCTGCAGCGCTCACAGCACACGCTGCGCGCCAACGAACGCACCTACCGCACGCTGTTCGAAACCGTCCACTTGGGTGTCGTCTACCAGGACCGTGACGGACACATCATCTCCGCCAACCCCGCGGCACAGCGCATCCTGGCCTTGAGCCTGGACCAGCTGCAGGGCCGGACCTCGGCGGACCCGGCCTGGAGGTCGATCCACGAAGACGGCACGGACTTCCCCGGTGCAACGCATCCTGCCATGGTGGCACTGCGCACCGGCCAGCCGGTGCAGGGCACGGTGATGGGCATCTCCGCACCGGGGCGCGGCCTGGTGTGGATCACCATCAACGCAACGCCCCTGTTCGAGGCCGGCGAGGTCAGCGGGGTCTACGCCATTTTCGAGGACATCACCGAAAAGAGGAGCCTGGAGGAGCAGATCCGCAGCCTGGCGTTTCTCGACCCGCTCACCCGTCTGCCCAACCGCCACCTGCTCAACGACCGCATCGCCCAGGCGCTGGCCGCCTGCCAGCGCGAAGGGCACCTGGGGGCGCTGCTGGTGCTGGACCTCGACAACTTCAAGCCGCTGAACGATACGCACGGTCACATCGCCGGCGATCTGCTGCTGATGGAGGTGGCCACCCGGCTGCGAACGGCAGTGCGCGCCGTGGATACCGTGGCGCGTTTCGGCGGCGACGAGTTCGTGGTGGTGCTGGCAGAGTTGTCGCCGGACCCCGACACCGCCTCCCAGCAGGCGCTGGCGGTGGCCGAGAAAATACGCCAGGCACTCGGCAAACCCTACCTGCTGGAGTCCCCCGGGGGCAGCGCGGCGCCCCGCATCGAGCACCATTGTTCAGCCAGCATCGGTATCGCGTTGCTCAACCAGTCGCAGGACGATGTTCCCAGCGCAATGCGCCGGGCAGACCATGCCATGTATGAAGCCAAGAGCCGCGGCCGCAACCGTGTGCACCTGCACCCGCTGGAATTGGCACAGGCCTGACGGATACCAACCGGTACCGGACACGCCGGCACTCCTCGGGGCGCTCAGGCGCGCCACAGGCTGTGGCGCAATGGCGCAGCTCCTGGCAACACGGTGCCTGACAACACCGCCTGCCCCAGGCCGAACTGGCGCTGCGCCAGGCTGGCCAGCACGCTGCGCAGGTCCAGCGTGGGCCGCAGGTCGCGGCCTTCGAGGAGCTGGCCGGGCGCCAGGCCCGGCCAGTCAGCGAGCACACGGCCGCCGTCCACCTGCCCCCCCGCAAGAAACGCCACTCCACCGGTTCCATGGTCGGTACCCCCGCTTCCGTTGAAGGCGGCCGAGCGGCCGAACTCGGTCATGACCAGCACCGTGGTGCGTACCCAGTGATCGCCCAGCCCCTCGCGCAAGGCGGCCATGCCGCTGTCGAGCGCGGCCAACTGGCGGCCCAGACGACCGACCTGCTGGGTATGGGTATCCCAGCCGTCGGCCTCCAGCCAGGCAACGCGTGGGCCCTGCGCGGCTGCCAGGAAACTGCCGGCCTGGCGCGCGAGGGACACCATGCTGTTGTCGCTGCCTGCCGCCGCTCCTGCCATGCCCTGCTGCGCCTGTGACTGCGCAAAGGCCTGGCGCAGGAGCACATCATCGCGGTACAGCTCGGCCACCCGCGCCAACAGGTCATCGCGGCTGCCCAGGCTGCGGCTGGGGGTCCAGGTGCTGGCCGCATCGGCGCCGCGCAAGGCCAGGGGCATGGCGCTGGTGAGTGCCACGCCGCCTTGTCCGGCCGCCTGCAACGCACGGCCGAGCCAGCCGGTCGACAACACGAAAGGACGCTCGCCGCCGCTCTCGAGCATCTGCTGCGCGTCGAAATGGGAACGTTCGCGGTAGGCGCTGCCCACCGCATGCAGGACCAGCAGTTGCCCTTCGGTGTACCAGCGATGCAGCTGGGCCAGCGCCGGATGCAGGCTGAACGGGTCACCCAGCGGCAGTCCGGCCGGGGGGGCAGCCGCACCGCCGGGGCCATCGGTCGCCGGGCGCAGGGCCGCCCAGGCAGGGTCCCCCGTGGCGGGGACCGCCGCCAGTCCGTCGAGCGCGCCGCGCAGCATCACCAGCACCAGCCGCGGACCGTCGGGACGCAGGGCAGGCGCGGCCAGAACCATGCGCGCGGGCAACAGCCCGGCCATGCCGGGCGCCAAGAGCCAGCGCAAGGCCCGACGACGTTGAAGCATGGATAGGGTCATGTCATCGCCTCTGGAATTCCGGGCTGACCAGCCACAATGTGAGCGCCTGCACTCCGCTGGAAGCTCGTTCTATCTGATGACGGGTGGTGTCGCTCAGGTCGGGGCCATGGGCCAGGGAAGCGACAGCCCGCGCGTCGACAGCGCGCCCCTGCGTCTGCGCGAAGCGCTCCGCCCACTGCAGCCGCTTCATCAGGGCATCGGGCGACAGCCAGTCCTGCGTACGGTCTGGCCAGCCCTGCGGTGAGGGTGCCCGCGCCAGTGGCTGGCCCATCGTCTGGACCGCGGCCGCCAAGGGCTCGACGTTGAGCAGGGGCAGACGGTTGCTGCGCAAGGCCGACAGCACCAGTTCCTCCGGCCGCTTGAACTTGGGCGCATGGTCCGGCGACCAGGCCAGCGGATGCGCGAAGAGCGCCTGGGCCGTGGCCTGCAAGTCCCCATCGGTGGCCCGAAACCGCGCGGCCACTGCGTCCACCAGCGCCGCGGGGGGGTCATCGGTGACGAAATGGCGCGCAAGCTTGGTGGCAATGAAGCTGGCGCAGGACGGATGCTGCGACAGGTCCCGCAGCAACAGGCCGATCGCGTCAGGGCCCTCCGGGTAGCTGCGCCCCAGTACCCGCTTGGGCCCGGGTTCGTGGATGGCTGGCAGGAAGGCGGTGCCGCTGCCGTCGTTGCGCACCGTCCAGCCGGTGAGCAGCCGGGCGGTTTCGGTGACATCGGCCTGGGTATAGCCGCCGTTGACGCCCAGGGTGTGCAGCTCCAGCAGCTCCCGCGCCAGGTTCTCGTTGAGCCCGCGCTCGCGCCGCAGGCCCGCGCGCGACTTCGGCCCGACCGATTGCGCGTTGTCCAGGTACAGCAGCATGCCGGGGTGCAGGACGGCCGCGCGCAGCAGATCGGTGAACCGGCCCAGCGCATGCGGACGGATCGCCTCGACCTCATGCGGCCAGACCAGCGCGGCCACCGTCCCGCGCGTGGCGGCCACGCAGAAGTGGTTGGCCCAGAACCCGGTCCAGCGTTCGGCAACCGGAGAGTCGGTCGTCACGGCGTGCTGCCAGCGCCGCTGCAGGCCGGCCAGGTTGGCCTCGCGCAGCTGGCGCCGCCAGGGCAGGGCCGCCGCCTCGGCCTCGGCATCGGTGGCCTGCAGGTTCCTGCGCAACACCTCCAGCCCCAGCGCATAGGCCTGGGAACCGGTCAGCAGCCCCGCCGCATCGAATGCCTGCGGCCGTGCCAACTGCGCCTGCACCCACCCGCGCGGGTCGGCGGCGATCGCCTGCAGGCTGGGCTCGGAGTAACCGAACCGGTGGGACGCGATGGCGGCGGATTGCATGGTGGCGTGTGGGGCGCGCAGTTTAAGCCGGCGTCTTGCCGGCGTCAAGCATGTTCTGCGCTGCAGCCCCGACGGTCGCGTCTGCGCCGCCGGCCACCTGCACCGTCGGGAACGCGAACTTGATGCCGTTGGCATCGAACGCCGTCTTGATGGCCGCAAACGCCTTGCGCCGGATCACGAACTGCTCGCCCGGGCGGGTCATCATCTTCATGCGGATCTGGATCGCGAAATCGCCGAACTGCTCGACACCCTGCATCTTCAGGGGCTCCAGGATGTTCGGACCCATCTCGGGGTCGGCCGCCAGGTCCTGGCCGATCTTCTTGATCAGCTTGCGCGCCTTCTCCAGGTCGCTGTCGTAGGTGATGCCGATGGACAGCTTGTCGATCACCCAGTCGCGGCTCATGTTCTGCACCGCACCCAGCTCACCGAAAGGCACGGTATAGACAGGCCCGCGATGGTGGCGCAGGCGCACCGAGCGCAGGCTGAACGATTCGACGGTGCCCTTGTAGCTGCCGCTCTGGATGTACTCGCCGACCCGGAACGCGTCATCGAACAGGAAGAAGACACCGCTGACGATGTCCTTCACCAGCGTCTGCGCGCCAAAACCCACCGCAATGCCCACCACGCCGGCACCGGCGACCATCGGCGCGATGTCCACCCCCAGCGCCGACAGCGCCATCAGCACCGCCATCACGGCCAGGGTGACGAAGGCGACGTTGCGCAGGATCGGCAGCACGGTCCGGATGCGCGTGGTCTGGCCGGGGTCGACGCCGCCGGGGCCGCTGCCCTGGGCCTCGGCCAGGCGGCGCTCGATCATGGCCTTGAGCACATACCAGGCCAGATCGGCCACCAGGGCGATCACGGTCACGCTGAACACGCCGCGCAGGATGCGGATGCCCGCGCTGTCGGCCGTCATCAGCTGCACCAGGTCGATGCCCAGGTTGCGGGCCAGCACCAGCACCGCGACGATCAGCAACAGCACGCGCAGGCCGCGCACCGTGGCAACGGACGCAATGCTGGGAACCACGGGCGCATCCAGCGGGCTGCCTGGCGGGCGCTGCAGGTGCAGCGCGATGGCCGAGACCAGCCGCATCAGGCCGTAGACACCGAGCAGGAGCGCACCGAGCCAGAACACCGGAAAAGCACCCACCACCCGCAACATCAGCAGCACCACAAACGCGACAGACAGCGACCAGCCGACGAGCTTGTACTGCTCGTCGCGAACACCCGGACGACGCCAGACCATCTCCATGATGAGCGCCAGTTGCACCAGCGACATCGCATAGGCCACCAGCCGCCACACGCCCGGTTCGACCCCTGAGGAGCGCAGCCATTCGACGAACCCGTAGACCACCGAGAACCAGGACAGGTTGAGCACCAGCCGGCGGTGCCAGAACCAGGCCGCCGGCGTGTCCAGCGGCAGAGGCCGGAAACGCTCGGCACCCGGTGCGAACAGCAGCCGTCCGAACACCAGCGACAGGCGCACCATGACCACGACCACCAGCAGCCGCAGCACGCCATCGCGCAAGGCCGGCGGCCAGTCGAACGCCAGGAAAGCACCGACCGTTCCCAGCGCGAAAGCCGCCACCCAGCTGCTGCCGAACACGAAACGCGCACCCATGGCCCGCAGCCGCTCGGCCGGCGTCTCCAGGCGCGACGCGATGATGCGCTTGCGTGCGCCGGTGGATGCATACCAGAACAGCCGCTCGACGCCAAAGCCGAGCGCGGCGAACGCGAGCACCAGGAGCCCGATGCTGCGCATGCCGCGGTTGTCCATCTCGGCCCGCACCCGGGAGAAGGCGTCTGCCACCGCGCCCGGAACCCGCGGCAATGCCGCCTGCAGCAGGGTCATGTGTTCGCGCATCGCGTCGATCTGGCCGGCCAGGATGCCGCCGTCCTCCGAGGCAGGCACTGCCGATGCCGCGCCCGCAGGCGCCACCGGCGCCTTGCGCTGCTGCTCGACCCAGCGCTGCACCTCCGGGTCGGCCAGCATTTCGAGCACCGCGCGGACCTTCTCGGGCGGGGTCTGGGCCGCCGCCGGCACGGCGGCCACCGACAGGCAGCACAAAGCCATCCAGAAAACAGGCAGAAGCCAGCGCGCACGGAGCATGGATCGTTCCCGGTCAATCCCTGGCAACCGGCCAGGGTGACAGATTCTAGGGCGCAGCCAGCACCAGCCCCCGGCACTCCCCAAAACCGATCCGCGCCGCGCCCGGCCTCTCGCACCAGCCGCGAAGGATCACTGCGTCGCCATCGTGCAGGAATGCGCGCTGCTCGCCTTCGCCCACCGTGATGGGTGTGCGCCCGCCCTGGGTCTGTTCGATGATGGCGCCGGCCTCCTCGGGTGTGGGCCCGGAAACCGTGCCGGTGCCGATCAGATCCCCGCTGTGCAGGTTGCAGCCGCCCACGGTGTGCTGGGCCACCATCTGCGCGATGGTCCAGTACTGGTGGCGGAAACTGGTGCCGGAAACCCGGCTCGGCGCGCTGCCCTTGGCGCGCTGCGCGGCGGTCTCGATAGCCACCTCCAGCTGGATGTCGAGCACGCCCTGCGCGCGGTTGGATTCCGCATCCAGGTAGGCCAGCGGCTGTGGCTCGTCGGCCGGCCGCGTGAACGGCAGCCTGAACGGCGCCAGCGCCTCCATCGTCACGATCCAGGGCGAGATGCTGGTGCAGAAGTTCTTGCCCAGGAACGGGCCCAGCGGCGCCATCTCCCAGAACTGGATGTCGCGCGCCGACCAGTCGTTGAGCAGGCACATGCCGAAGATGTGGTTCTCGGCCTGCGCCAGCGGTATCGGCGTGCCCATGGCATTGCCGGGCCCGATGAACACGCCCATTTCCAGCTCATAGTCCAGCCGCGCGCAGGGCCCGTAGACCGGCGCCTTGGCGCCCGGCGCCATCGACTGCCCCATCGGGCGCCGAAACGGCGTGCCGCTGACCACCACACTGGACGCGCGGCCGTGGTAGGCGATCGGGATCCACTGGAAGTTGGCCGTCAGCGGATCGTCCGGCCGCGCGATGCGCCCGACATTGCGCGCATGGTGGATGGACGTATAGAAATCCGTGTAGTCGCCGATCTGCGTCGGCAAAGCGAATACCACCTGGCCCATCGGCACCAGACAGGCCCGTAAAGCCTGCTGGCGATCCGTCGCGACACCGTCGCGCAGCAGGTCGAACAGCGCATGGCGCAGGCTGCGCCATGCCGCCGGGCCGAGCGCCATGAACGCATTCAGGCTGCTTTGGCCCGCCACCTGGCAGGCAGCACGCGCGTCGGCTGGCAGCAGACCGGTGGCGCCCAGGGCCGCCAGGTCAAGCACCTGGTCGCCGATGGCAACACCACCGCGCGTCGTGGACTTGCCGGCCCCGTGGCTGAACTCCGCGAAAGGAAGGTTCTGGATCGGAAACTCGGGGTGGCCGTTGGCCGACGCCAGCCAGCTGCGGGCCGCCGGGTCGTGGGTATGGTTGAGCGTTTGCATGCGGGGGGCTCCGCTCACTTCGAGGCCATCAGCGCGTCGTCGAAGATCGCGACGGCCCGCGTCCAGCCGGCCGACGCGCCACGGATCTTGTGCGGGAAACAGGAGATGTAGAAGCCGCTGGCGGGCAGCACCTCCAGGTTGTGCAGCTTCTCGATGTGGCAATAGCCGATGTCGCGCCCGGCCTTGTGGCCCTCCCAGATCAGGCTGGCGTCGCCGCTCTCGCCGTATTTCTTCGCGGTGTGCACGAAGGGCGCGTCCCAGCTCCAGGCGTCGGTGCCGGTGAGCCGGATGCCGCGCTCTAGCAGGTACATGGTGGCCTCGTAGCCCATGCCGGCGCCGGACGACACGTAGTCGTTGTGGCCGTAACGCGAACCGGCACGGGTGTTGACGACCACGATCTCCAGCGGCTGCAGGGTGTGGCCGATGCGCTGCAACTCGGCCTCGACGTCGGCGGCCGTGATCACGTACCCGTCGGCCCTGTCGCGGAAATCCAGCTTCACACCGGGCTGGAAGCACCACTCCAGCGGCACGTCGTGGATCGCGATGGCGGGCTTCTTGCTGCCCAGCGCCTTGTCCATCGTGGAATGGAAGTGGTAGGGCGCATCGAGGTGGGTGCCGTTGTGGGTGGACAGCTGGATCATCTCGACCGCCCAGCCCTCGCCGTCGGGCAGGTCTTCCTTCTTCAGGCCGGGGAAAAAAGGCTCGATCTGCGCGAAGGTGTTCTCGTGCGTGAAGTACTGGATCTTGGGCGCGAAGGCCGGCGGGTCGCTGATGACGTCGTTCTCGAGGTAGATGGACAGGTCGACAAATGTGCGTGGCATGGCGGCTCCTTCAGGCGTGTTGGTATTTCAGAAAATGCCGCTCGGCCTGGGCCAGCAGCGCATTGCTAACGAAACCGATCGCCCCGAGCAGGGCGATCCCGGCAAACAGTTCGCTGGCGCGAAACGACCGAGCAGCCAGCAGGATCGCCTGCCCCAGCCCGGGCTGGGAGGCCAGCATCTCGCCCACCACGGCCACGATCAGCGCGACGGTCATCGACAGGCGCATGCCGGCCAGGATGTCCGGCACGGCATTGGGCAACCCGATCTTGGTCACATAGGCCCAGCGCCCGAGCTGCAGGGCGCTCGACAGCTCCTGCAGCCGCACATGCACATGGGCAAAACCATGCAGAGTGCCCAGCAGCACCGGCCACATGGCGCCGAAGGCCACCACCGCCAGCACCATGCCGCCGGACAGCCCGAACACCGAGATCGCCAGCGGCATCACCGCGGAGGCCGGCAGGGGCCGCACGAACTCCAGCGTCGGCTGCAGCCAGGCCCGCGCGGCCGGCGAGATGCCGATCAACGCACCCAGCACGATGCCCAGCACGCAGGCCAGGCCCCAGCCCAGCACCATGCGCCCCAGGGTGGCCTGGGAAAACTCCGCCAGCTCGCCGTCACGCAGGCCGTCGACCAGACTGTCCAGCGTGGCCCCGGGCGTGGGCAGGAACACCTTGCTGACCCACTCCTGGTGGCTCGCCAGCGCCCACAACCCGAGCAGGGCCACCAGCACCAGCACCGAGCCTGCCAGGCTGACCAGCCGCGCCTTCATCGCGCTACCTGCGCCCGGCGGGCTGCCGTGCGGGCGCACATGGGGCGGCACGGCGCTGCGCTCATGGCAGGGCACCCATGCGCCGGGCCACCCAGCGCTCCAGGCGCAATGCGCCGAGGTTGATGGCATACCCGACCACCGCAATCCAGAACAGCCAGGCCATCATGCGCGCCGGCTCCAGGCTCTGCTGCGCGATCATGAGCGCGTAGCCCATGCCGTGCGGATTGGCCGCCACCTCGACCGTGACGGCCACCACCAGCGCGATCGCCAGGCCCAGGCGCAGGGCCACGAACAGGCGCGGCACGATCGCCGGCAGGATGATCTTGGCAAACCGTGCCAGCGGCCCGAGCTGCAGCGCCCGCGCCACCTCCAGCAGGCCGGGCTCGACCTGGCGCACCGCCGACTGCGTGAGCACCAGCATGGGCCAGAAGCTGGCAAAGGCGATCACGGAAACCTCCATGCGCAGGCCGAAGCCGAACACCAGCATCGCCAGCGGGATCAGCGCCACCGACGGAATGGGCCGCAGCAGCTCGATGCTCAGGAAGCCCATCGCCGCCGCCCGCCGCGACAAGCCGAGCAGGGTGCCCAGGGCGATGCCTGCCATGCCGCCGATCAGCAGGCCCAGCGCGGCACTGCCCAGCGTGAACGCCGTGCCCTGCACCAGCGAGCCGTCGCCCAACGCCTGCACCAGGGCCAGCAGCGCGGCGCTGGGCGGCGCCACCGCATCGCTGGCACGCCCAGTCCCGCGGGCCCACCACTCCAGGGCGCCCAGCAGGAGCAGCGGGAAGACCAGCCCACGGGCCCGGTGCAGCAGCATGTCAGTCGTGCCCCAGATAGTGGTAGAGCCCGCGGCGCAGCCGCAGGAAGTCGGGATGCTCGCGGGTTTCGAGCTGGTGGCGCGGACGCGCCAGCGGCACGTCGACCGTGGCGGCCAGGCTGGGCCGCTGCGGCGTAGGGTTGCTGCGCAACGCGATCACCCGGTCGCCCAGGTAGAGCGCCTCTTCCAGGTCGTGGGTCACGAACATCACGGTCAGACCCTGCTCGCGCACCAGCCGCGAGAGCTCGTCCTGCAGGCTCTCGCGCGTCATCGCATCGAGCGCGCCGAATGGCTCGTCCATCAGCATCAGGCCGGGCTGCTGCGCCAGGCAACGCGCGATCTGCACCCGCTGCTGCATGCCGCCCGACAGCTGCGACGGGAACTTGTCTGCATGCGGCCCCAGGCCCACCGTGTCGAGCACCCTGCGGATGCGCCCGGCGCGGTCGGGCCGCGGCACGCCGGCGGCCTCCAGTGCCAGGCTGACATTGGCCGCCACCGTGCGCCAGGGCAGCAGCGCCCGCCCGTAGTCCTGGAACACGAAGGCAACATCGCGCGACGGCCCCGCCACCTGTTGCCCCAGGCGCAGCACGCGCCCGGCGGATGGCTGCACGAACCCGGCGGCTGCCCGCAGCAGCGTGGTCTTGCCGCAGCCGGACGGACCGATGACGCAGACGAACTCGCCGCGCCGCACCTGCACAGAAGTCGGCGAGAGGATCTCGCGCCCGCCCAGGTGGATCGACACCTGTTCGAAGGCCAGCAGGGCGTCGCCCATCAGGCAAGCTCCGTGCTTCGCACTGCGGTGCGAGCGCCTTCGGGCGGTCGTGCGGTGCTCATGGAGGCTGGCGCGCGGTGGTTCGGCTTACTTCGCGATCAGCTGCGCCACCTTGGGCGTGGTCTTGAGCATCTCCTGGTCCTTCATCAGGTCGACCCAGTAGCTGAGCTGTTTCTCGGTGACGATCGGCCCGGGGGGCGAGATCTGCGTCTTGGCCAGCACCTCGGGCGGCAGCTTGATGTACTTGCCGATGTGCTCGCGCATCTTCGCGTTGTTGGCCGGCTTGGCCATGAACGCCGCGCCCTCGACCACCGCCTCGCGGAAGGCCTTTACGGCGGCCGGGTTCTTCTGCGCCCAGTCGCGCCGCGCGGTGTGGATGATGGTCGGGTTGCCATCGGCCAGGAAGGTGGCGTAGTAGGACGCCACGTAGCCGATCCCGCTGTCGAGGATCCGGCCCATGAAGGGGTCGGCGGTCACCACGGCATCGATCGAGCCGCCACGCAGCAGGTCACCGTGCTGCGGGAAGGACGCCTCGACGAAGTTCACCTTCCTGTAGTCCACGCCCGACTGCTTGAGCCAGGCCCGGAAGGTGACGTGCAGGAAGGCGCCCAGGCCGGGAACGCCGACCTTCTTGCCAATGCAATCCTGCGCCGACTTGATACCGCTGCCGGCCTTGGCGACCAGCCCGAAACCGGTGACCGCCTTGGAGGTGACACCGCCACCGGCCACCACCACATGGTCCAGCCCGCCGTCCACCGACTGCAGGAAGACGCTGGGCGTGGGGCCGCCGATCTGCAGCGAGTCGGACTGGATGGCCGCGGGAATCGTGGAGTTGATCGGGATGAACTTGAGTTCGACGTCCAGCCCGCGCTTCTGGAAGTAGCCCTCCTCCTTGGCCACGAAGACCGAGGTGAAGTCGGTCACGGCGGTGAAGCCGAACACGATCTTGGTGGTCTGGGCGCGGGCTGGCAGCACGATGGCGGCGGTGGACGCGGCCAGTGCAGTGACGAGGGTGCGGCGTTTCATGGGTTTCTCCTGGTGGTGAGGGTTGTCGTGACGGGGGCTGCGGCAGGAAGCCGCGGATTGCGGGAGGCGGTGACTGGTGTGACGGGGGCCAGCATGGCGCGCACGCCCCCTTCGATGAAACGCGCCAGCAGATGCGCCGCTGCCGGGTCGCTGTCGGCATTCTCGCCACGCGACAGGCGGTCCATGCGGCTGTCGCTGATGTGGTGCAGCAGCGCACCCAGCGCAAACTGGTAGCACCAGGCGGCCTGGCCCCGCGTGGCCTGCGGCGCGACCTGGTGCAGCGCATCGATGAAGGCATGCGCCAGCGGGTCGAAGAAATCGCGCAGCACGCGGTCGGCCTCCGGGCCGGTATGGCGCAGTTCACGCGCCACCAGCAGCGCGTAGTACTCCCCCTCGGGGCTGGCGCGCAGGCGCAGCACCGGGCCGATGAAGGCATCGATGATGGCGCGCAGGCGGTTGCGTGCAGACCCGGCACGGGCGGCGGCCAGCGCGTCGAGCCGTGCCTGGATGGTGTCGTTCCAGTGCGCGAAGATGGCATGGAACAGGTCGTGTTTCGGCCCGAAGTAGTAGCCCACCAGCGCCAGCGGAACACCGGCCTCGTCGGCGATCTGCCGGATCGAGACCGCGTGGTAGCCGCGCTGCGCGAACAGTTTTTCGGCCGCCAGCAGGATCGCCTGCTTGCGGTCGGGGCGGGGCTCCGTGTCGGTGCTGGTGCGGGAAGGTGTTGCCACGATGGGCGAAATTAGACGGGCGTACAAAGGTCTTGTACAACCGTGCAAACCCTAATGCCAACCGGGATGCCCTGGGCCGGGGTCTCAAGCCCCGGGGGATGGAACGCGCACGCGACAGGCTGCCGCCGCGCCCTGCCGGAGAATTCCGGCGCTGGCGCACAATTCGGCAGATACCGCACCGCACAGCCAGGACTCCACCGTGAAAGCAGGCCCCGCATGAAAACCATCAAATCCTTCCCGCGCAAAGTCCGCGAAACCCCCAACCTCTTCATCCCCCTGCCCGACGGCACACAACTGGCCGCACGCATCTGGATGCCGGCCGACGCCGGGAAGAAGCCGGTGCCGGTGGTCCTGGAATACCTGCCCTACCGCAAACGGGACGGTACCCATGTGCGCGATGCGCTGACCCACCCCTATCTGGCCGGCCACGGGTATGCCTGCGTGCGGGTGGACATGCGCGGCAATGGCGACTCCGAGGGCCTGATGCACGACGAATACACCGCACAGGAACTGCAGGACGGCTGCGACGTGATCGCCTGGCTGGCGCAGCAGCCCTGGAGCACCGGCAAGGTGGGCATGATGGGCATCTCGTGGGGCGGCTTCAACGGCCTGCAGATCGCCGCGCTGCGCCCGCCGGCGCTCAAGGCGGTGATCACGCTGTGCTCCACCGACGACCGCTACACCGACGACATCCACTACAAGGGCGGCTGCCTGCTGGGTGAGAACCTGGGCTGGTCGGCCACGATGCATGCCTACTCCTCGCGTCCGCCGGATCCGGCGCTGGTGGGCGAGCGCTGGCGCGCCATGTGGCTGGAGCGGCTGGAGGCCGAGCCGCTGCTGGCCATCCCCTGGCTGGAACACCCGCACCGCGATACCTACTGGAAACACGGCTCCGTCAACGAGGACATCGGCGCCATCGACGCCGCCGTGCTGGCCGTGGGCGGCTGGAACGATGCCTACACCAATGCGGTGCCGCGCCTGGTGGGCACGCTGAAGGCGCCCGCCCGGGGCATCATCGGCCCCTGGGCGCACAAGTACCCGCATTTCGCCGTGCCCGAGCCGCGCATCGGTTTTCTGCAGGAGGCGCTGCGCTGGTGGGACCGCCACCTCAAGGGCATCGATACCGGCGTCGACCAGGATCCGGCCTTTCGCACCTACATCATGGACCCGCGCCGGCCCGGTGCGGCCGTTACGCACATTCCCGGGCGCTGGGTCAGCGATCAGGTCTGGCCGGCCGACCGGCTGGAGCGGCGCCGCCTGCACCTGAATGCCGACGGCCTGTCGGCCACGGCGCAGCGCAGCGGCAAGCGCACCGTGTCCTCGCCCCAGACCGTGGGCACCGACAGCGGCGAGTTCTGCATCATCTGGCTCGGCCCGGAGTTCCCCGGCGACCAGCGGCATGACGATGCCGGCTCGCTGACCTTCGACAGCGCCCCGCTTGTCAAGGACATCGATGTGGTCGGCGCGGCGGTGCTCCACCTGCAGGTGAGCTCCGACAAGCCGGTCGCGCATGTCGCGGTGCGGCTCAACCAGGTCTGGCCCGACGGCGCCGTCTCCCGCCTGAGTTATGCGGTCTTCAACCTGTGCCACCGCGACGGGCACGAAAACCCGCAGCCACTGGAGCCCGGCAAGCGCTACCGCGTCAGCATCCCGCTCGACGACGTGGCCTGCAAGGTGCCCAAGGGCCACCAGCTGCGCGTGTCGATCTCCACCACCTACTGGCCGATGATCTGGCCCACCCCCGAGCCGGTGACCCTGACGGTGCACACCGGCAGCAGCTGCATCGACATCCCGGTGCGGCTGCCACGCAGGGGCGAACGCGCGCCGGTGTTCGCGCCGGCCGAGGCGGCGGCGCCGGTCAAGCTCATCGAGCGGGACAAGCCCTTCAACAAGCGCGAGGTCACGATCGACCAGCGCACCGGCGTGCAGAGCCTGTCCATCGTGGACGACTTCGGCCGTTACGAGATCGCCGAACACGGCATGGTGACCTGGTCCTGCGGCCGGGAGAACTACCGTATCCACCCCGACGACCCGCTGTCGGCCCGCGCGGAATGCCACTGGACCGAGGAGCGCGCGCGCGGCGACTGGAAGGTGCGCACCGAGACCTGGTCGGCGATGACGGCGAGCAAGACGCATTTCCACGTGACCGGGCGCCTGGAAGCATTCGAAGGCGACAAGCAGATACTCACGCGCACCTGGGACAAGAAAATCAAGCGGCGAATGGTGTAGCAATGGCCGACAATGGAACGATGACAATCCGCCGGCATGTCCAAAAAGTCAAGTTGCACCCTTCCGAAGGTCAACGGACCAGCGACCTGCTCTACTGGCTTTCGCAACCTGTGCATGCCCGAATAGCTGCCGTGGAGGAACTTCGGCGTCAGGCGGTAGGACACGATGCTGAATCAAGACTTCAAAGAGTTTGCCGCGTTACCCGCCTCAAACCAGGTTGAGAATCTGATCGTTGGCGGATATGCGCTGGCGGCCCACGGACATCCTCGCTACACCGGCGAGCTGGACTTCTGGATTGCAACCCAAGCCACAAACGGGCGCCGTGTGCTTGCGGCACTGAAGCAATTCGGGTTCGGTGAGCTCGACATATCTCTGGACGACCTGATGGAGCCCGGACAGGTGATCCAGTTGGGATTCCCGCCCCGCCGAATCGACCCTCTCACCAGCATCGATGGCGTGGACTTTGAAAGCTGCTTTCGCCGCAGGATGCGTGTCACGATCGACGGGCTGCTTCTGAACTTCATTTCCGTGGAAGACCTCAAGAAGAACAAGCGTGCCGCAGGGCGGCCTCAGGATCTCGCCGATCTGTATGCCCTGGAACGAATCCACCCGGATCTTCCATGACTTCACCTCAATCTGTTGACGCAAGCTCACCAGCCATACGCAAGGACCCACCGGTGGACCACCACTCCTATGAACCCCGCCTCGGCCATGGCCTGGCGCACGACCCTTTCAATTCGATCGTGGGGCCCCGGCCCATCGGCTGGATCTCGACCTGCAATGCCGAGGGCCGCGCCAACCTGGCGCCCTACAGCTTCTTCAACGCGTTCAACTACGTGCCACCCATCGTCGGGTTTGCGAGCGTCGGCGCCAAGGACACCCTGCGCAATGCGCAGGCCACCGGCGAGTTCGTGTGGAACCTGGTCACGCGGCCGCTGGCCGAGGCCATGAACCAGACCAGCGCCGCCACCGCGCCCGAGGTGGACGAATTCGCGCTGGCCGGGCTGGCCAGCGCGCCCTCGCGGCTGGTGCGGCCCCCACGCGTGGCCGACAGCCCGGTGGCCTTCGAATGCCGTGTCACGCAGGTGGTGCAACTGCAGGGTGCCGACCGGATGCCGGTGGAAACCTGGATGGTCTTCGGCGAGGTGGTGGCGGTCCACATCGAGCGCCGGCTGATCGTGGACGGCATCTACGACACGGCGCTGGCCGAGCCTGTCGTGCGCGGTGGTGGTCCGGCCGACTATTTCACGATCGGTGCCGGACAGCGGTTCCGGATGGCGCGGCCGCGCTGAGGCCATCGCGCGCCAGACCCTGCGCCCGCTGCGCCTGCGCGGGGATGCGGTCCGGCGCCACCGGCTGATGCGCTGCGGCATCGCCCGCCACCGAGTGATATCCTGCGAACCTCATGTCACGACTGACCGTCCACCACATTCCCGTCTGTCCCTTCTCCCAGCGGCTCGAGATCCTGCTGGAAATGAAAGGGGTCCGCGACCAGGTCGACTTCCGCGTCGTGGACATCACCCGTCCGCGCTCCGAGGAACTGCTGCGCAAGACGCGTGGCACCACGGCGCTGCCGGTGCTCGAAACCGCCGACGGCCGCATCCTCAAGGAAAGCCTGGTCATCCTGCAGTACCTGGACGATGTGTTCGCACAGCGACGCATTGCCCGGCAGGACCCCTACCAACGCGCTGTCGAGGGCATGCTCACGCGCATGGAGGGTGATTTCACCACCCAGGGGTATGTCTGGGTCATGAACCAGGACCCGGCGCGCCGCGATGCCCATCAGGCGGCGATGCTGCGCCAGTACCAGCGGCTCGACGACTTCCTGCGGGAGCACGCGCCCGAGGGCCCGTTCCTGTTCGAGTCCCCCGGCTGGGCGGAGGCCGTGTTCACGCCGATGTTCGTGCGCTTTGCCTTCCTGGAGTACTACGAGGGGTTCCGGCTGCACGGGCAGCCCGGATGCACGCGCGTGGCGCAGTGGGTGGACGCCTGCATGGCACTGCCGCAGACGCAGCAGGTCTCGGCCGAGGAAGTCGTCAAGCTCTACTACGACTATGCCAAGGGTGCCGGCAATGGCGCGCTGCTGCCAGGGCGTAGCCTGTCGTCCTTCAGCTTCGAGCCGCACTGGCGCGGCCGGCCCTGGCCGCCCCGGGACAAGTACGGGCACGCGGCCAGCGATACCGAGCTCGGCCTGCTGCCAGCCTGATCGCACTGCGCCGCGCAAAGCCCCGGCGCTAGGCGGCCGGTGGCTGGCTGCGGGCATGGACCGTGGTGGCCGCGATCGCTCCCAGGATCAGCGCGCCACCCCAGAACACGCCGGCCGCAGGCACCTCGCCGAAAGCCATCCACACCCAAAGCGGGTTCAACACGGCGTCCGCCATCGTGATCAGCACCATCTGCGTCACCGGCACATGGCGTGCGCCGCGCATGTACAGCACCATGGGCACTGCCAGCTGCACCGCACCCATCAAGAACAACAGTGCAATCGTGCTGCCGGCCACGGGCGCCAGGTTGCCCGACAGCGCCACCACCACGAAGATGCTCGCCCCACCGGCGACCATGGCCGGCTCCATACCCTGTGCGCTGTAGCGGCGCAGCGCGACGCTCTGCCCGGCAAAACACAGGGCCATGACCAGCGCAACCATCGAGCCGGCGAAACCGCTCACCGACGCATTGCGTTCGCTGAAGGCAATCACACCGACGCCCACCAGCGACACGAGTGTGGCCAGGTAGAACACCAGCCGGGTGCGCTCGCCCAGCCACACCCGGGCCAGCACCGCCGCGAACAGGCCGGAGGTCGCCCCCAGGCAGGACACGGCCGCCACGCTGGCGAGCTGGAGCGCGAGGATGTAGGCCGACGACCCGACCGCAAAGAAGCTGGCTGCGATCAGGACCGCCGTCGGGTTGGCCTGCCGGAACAGGGCCAGCGCACCGCGCTGGTAGTGCAGCACGGTCCAGACGATCAGCGACAGGCTCATGCCCAGACCGCGCCAGGCGTTGAAGGTCCAGGGATCGGTGCTCGGCAGCCAGCGCACGAACACGCCGCTCAGGCTCCAGAAAAAGGTGGCCCCCAGCACCAGCCAGAGGCCCGCCGCATGTGCGCTCACGGGCACACCCGCCCGGCACGCATCACCAGCAGGTGTGGCAGCGTCGACATCGTACTGACCGGGGGTCAGTCGCCGCCGGCCCCGGCACGGCGGCCACGCCCGCGCTTGAGGTTGGCCCCGGCCGCAGCGCCACCCAGGCGGCTCTGCTCGCCGCCCCATTGCGCCCGGGCACCCGTGGAGACCTCGCCCAATGCGCTGACGATGTCTTCCAGTTGCGGGCTCGGCGCCGGCGAATGGGCCTCCAGCGCATCGCGCATGGCCCGCAGGTGTTTCGGCGAAGTGCCGCAGCAGCCGCCGATGATGCGGGCGCCGGCGTCCAGTGCCATGCGGGCATACACCGCCATGAGTTCGGGCGTGCCGTTGTAGCAAATGGCGCCGTCCACGTACTGCGGAATGCCGCAGTTGCCCTTGGCCACCAGCACCACGTCGGGGCCGGCTGCCTCGGCCAGGTTGTGGATGCAGGCCACCACCTCGGAGGCGCCCACGCCACAGTTGGTGCCGCAGGCGGCCAGGCGTGGCACCAGGGTTTTCTCCAGCGCGGCGAAATCGCTGGGCGAGATGCCCATCATCGTGCGGCCGTTGGTGTCAAAGCTCAGCGTGCAGACGATCGGCAGCCCGGTGGTGGCCGCGCCCGCCACCGCCGCCTGCACCTCCTCGGCGGAGGACATGGTCTCGATCCACATCACATCCGCGCCACCGGCCGCCAGCGCCTGCGCCTGCTCGGCGAACGCCTCGGTGGCCTGGGCAATGCTCAGCGGGCCGATGGGTTCCATGATCTCGCCAGTCGGGCCGATGCTGCCCGCCACGGCGATCTCGCGCCCGCTGGCGTCGGCCACGGCACGGGCCAGCCGCGCTGCGGTGGTGTTGAGTTCGGCGACGCGGTCCTGTGCCTGGTGCAGCTTGAGCCGGTAACGCGTACCGCCGAAACTGTTGGTGAGCAGGATGTCGGCGCCGGCATCGACAAAACTCTGGTGCAGGGCCGTGATCTTGGCGGGCTGCTCGGTGTTCCACAGTTCGGGCGCGTCGCCCGACACCAGGCCGACATCGAACAGGTTGCTGCCGGTGGCGCCATCGGCCAGCAGCCAGGGGCGGGTGGCCAGGAGGTGGGTGAAGCGGTTGGTGACGGTCATGGTGGTGTGCTCGGTTTCATCAGGCGATCTCGTCGGGAGTGACGATGATCCAGTTGCGCTCCGCCGTGACCGGGTGGCCATGGTCGGACTGCGCCAGCGCATGGTGCTTCTGCATCGCGTGGATGCGGTCATGGTAATCGGGCTTGCGGGAGACAAACAGGCGCATCGCGCCGCGCTCCACATCGGGTGCGCGGAAGAACATCGGGCCATCGCTGGCGGGTGTGTCGCCCGCCACCAGCACCGGCCGTTTCCAGGGGTGGATGTAGGTGTGGATCGCGGCCTGCTTGCCCTCGTACCAGGGCAGCGGCGCCCACAGCGTGTGGGTGAGTTCGTGGTCCAGCAGTGCGGTGGGGTCGTAGCGGCCCTCGGTGATGCGCTTGCGCGCGGTCGTCACCTCGCCACTGCGCCGGTCGCGCAGCAGCAGCGACACGCCGATCACGTTCTGCGGCTTCACGTGGTAGCCGTACCTCGGATCGGCCAGCACCATGCGCACCAGTTCCTCGGCTGCGGCGCTGACCACGTACACCTCGATGCCATGCGCCATCAGCGCGTGGTAGAGCTCCTGCTGGCCACGCTGCAGCCGCGGCGGCTCCACGTCGACCTGCACCAGGCGCTCACCCTCGTAGTACTGGGCGGGGATGGTGCTAGCGGCCGCCAGCATGTCGTCCAGGTGGCCCTTGAGTTCGCGCAGCGTGAAGCCGGCAAAGATCTGCGAGGCCCACGGGTAGCCGACCTGGTCGTCGATCTCGCCGAGCCGAAAGTAGTAGCTGTGCAGGGTCTCGCGCTGCCCGTTGGCATCGCGAAACGGGATGATCTTCAGGGACGGGTGCATGGTGTCGCGGGTGAGCACGCCGCGCGCCTCCATGAAGGGCAGCAGCGAACCGACCAGGTCATGGTGGTAGCTGGTGTTGTCGGCGTCGAACACGGCATAGGCCCCCTGGTGGGCGTTGGCGGCGATCAGCGCGCGCAGACGCGCGGCGGCCTGTGCAGGCCAGTGCTGCAAATCGGGGCCGGAAGCGGTCGACGGCAGGGTGGAGGAAGTGGTCACGAACGAAGGTCCTTCAGCGCTGCCGGGTCTGGCAGTGCGGGTGCACGAACACCGGCGCGTCGGACGGCGGCAGCGCCCGGCGACCTCGGATCACGTCGGCCAGTTTCTCGGCCATCATGATCGTGGGCACATTCAGGTTGCCACTGACCACCTGCGGCATGATCGATGCGTCCACGACGCGCAGGCTCTGCACGCCATGCACCCGCGCCGCGCCGTCGACCACCGCCATGTCGTCCGTTCCCATGCGGCAGGAGCAGGACGGATGGTAGGCGGTCTCGGCACTGGCGGCGATGTGCGCATCGATCTCGGCGTCGGTCTGCACACCGGGGCCGGGCGACAGCTCCTCGCCACGGAAACGGTCGAAGGCCTTCTGCGCGAACACCTCGCGGGTGAGCCGGATGGCGGCGCGCATTTCCTTGCGGTCCTGCTCCGTGCCCATGTAGTTGAAGACGATCTCGGGCGCGTCCGTGGGTTTCGCACTGCGCACGCGCACATGGCCGCGGCTGGTGGGCCGCATCGGACCCACATGGGCCTGGAAACCATGGCCGGTGGCCGGCGCATTGCCGTCGTAACGCACTGCCATCGGCAGGAAGTGGTACTGCAGGTCCGGGTGCCGCACACCGGCCTCGCTGCGGATGAAGCCGCCCGACTCGAAATGGTTGGTGGCGCCCAGCCCGGTCTGGAACAGCATCCACTCCAGGCCGATCGCGCCCTTGACCAGCGGGTTGGTCGCCGAATACAGCGTGATCGGCTCCTTGCAGGCGTACTGCACATAGGTTTCCAGGTGGTCCTGCAGGTTCTCGCCCACGCCCCTGCGAGCGGCCACCACCGGAATGCCAAGCGGGTCGAGCAGGGCCGGGTCGCCGATGCCCGAGAGCTGCAGCAGCTGCGGCGAGTTGATCGCGCCGCCGCACAGGATCACCTCGCGGCGGGCGCGCATCTGCGTCGGCTGGCCGTCGACCAAGGCCTCCACACCCACCGCCTGCGGCATCTCGCGGCTGCCCTCGAACAGGATGCGGGTGGTCAGCACGCCCGTCATCAGGCGCAGGTTGTCACGCTGCAGCGCCGGGCGCAGGTAGGCCATCGCGGTGCTCCAGCGCCGGCCCTTGTGCACCGTCATGTCCATCGGGCCGAAGCCCTCCTGGCGGTAACCGTTCATGTCCTCGGTACGGGCGTAGCCGGCCTGGACGCCCGCCTCGATGAAGGCGTTGTAGAGCGGGTTCTCGCAGGCACCGGTGCTGACATGCAGCGGGCCGGAGTCGCCGCGGTAGGCGTCGCCACCCTTGGCGCGGGTTTCGGACTTGCGGAAATACGGCAGGCAGTGCGCGTACGTCCAGTCGTCGAGCCCGAAGTTGCCGGCCCAGCCGTCGTAATCCAGCGCATGCCCGCGGATGTAGACCATGCCATTGATCGAGGACGAGCCACCGATCACCCGCCCGCGCGGGCAGTGGATGCGCCGCCCGTTCATGAAGGGCTCTGGCTCGGACTCGTACATCCAGGCATAGCGCGGATTCGCCATCGGATAGGCAAAACCCGAGGGCATGTGGATGAACAGGTTGTGGTCCATGGGGCCGGCCTCGAGCAGCAGCACGCGCACGTCGGCGTCTTCGCTGAGGCGCTTGGCCAGCACGCTGCCGGCCGAGCCGGCGCCGATCAGGATGTAGTCGTATTCCGGGTGGGCCATGGGCAGGTCAGCGGTAGCCGCAGGCGACGTCGCCCATCTCGACATACACGGTCTTGAGCTGGGTGTAGTGGTCCAGCGCGGCCATGCTGTTCTCGTGGCCGATGCCGGATTCGCCCGCGCCGCCAAACGGCATCTCGATCGGCGTGATGTTGTAGTTGTTGATCCAGCACAGGCCGGCTTTCAAGCGGCCGGCAACGCGGTGCGCACGTGCCACATCGCGGGTGAACACGCCTGCAGCCAGGCCGAAGCGGCTGGCATTGGCACGTTGCACGGCCTCGTCCTCGTCGTCAAACACCAGCATTGCCAGCACCGGCCCGAAGATCTCTTCGCGGACTATGCGCATGTCGTCGCGGCAGTCGGCAAACACGGTGGGCGCCACGAAGTTGCCGCCGCCCTGCCCGGCCACCTCGACGCGGTGCCCGCCGATGGCCAGCCTGGCGCCCTCGACGAGGCCGCTGTGGATGTAGTCCATGACCTTCTCGGTGTGCGCGCGCGAGATCAGCGCGCCGACTTCGGTGGCCGGGTCCATCGGGTCGCCCACGCGCAGCAGTGCGGTGCGCTGCTTCAGGCGCGCCAGGAAGCGGTCGGCCAGCCCGCGCTGCACGAACACGCGGGTGCAATTGGTGCAGACCTCGCCCTGGGTGTAGAAGTTGCCCATCATCGCGGCGGCCACCGCCTGCTCCAGGTCGGCATCGTCAAACACCAGCAGCGGGGACTTGCCGCCGAGCTCCATCGTCACCCGCTTGAGCGAGCCCGCAGCCGTCTGCATCACCTTCTTGCCGGTGGGCACCGAACCGGTCAGCGACACCTTGGCGACCCCCGGGTGTTCGGCCAGCAGCGCGCCGGTGCTGCCGCGCCCCTGCAGCACGTTGAAAACGCCCGGCGGCACACCGGCCTCGAAGTAGATCTCGGCCAGCTTCAGGGCCGTGCTCGGCGTGAGTTCGGAGGGCTTGAAGATCATGGCATTGCCGGCTGCCAGGGCCGGCGCCGACTTCCAGCAGGCAATCTGGATGGGGTAGTTCCAGGCGCCGATGCCCACGCACACGCCCAGCGGCTCCTTGCGGGTGTACGCGAACGCGTTCTTCAGCGGTACCTGCATGCCGGTGAGCGTGGCCGCCGCACCGGCGAAGTATTCGATGCAGTCGGCGCCGCTGTGGACGTCGACCACCAGCGCCTCCTGCAGCGGCTTGCCGCAATCGGCCACCTCCAGCACGGCGAGTTCCTCGTTGCGCGCACGCAGCAGCACCGATGCCCGGTGCAGGATGCGGCCCCGCTCGGTGGCGGTCATGGCCGACCAGGTCTCGAAGCCCCGCTGCGCGGCCGCCACCGCGGCGTCCACGTCGGCGCTGTCGGCGTCATGCACGACGCCGATCAGGGCTCCGGTGGCAGGGTTGGTGTTGTCGAATGCCACACCACCACCCACGCAGGGCTGGCCGTCGACAAAACCGGTGATGCGGAGGGTGTCCATCGTCTGCTTCCTGTTGTCATCGTCATGGAACCGGCCGATGGAGGCGACTTGCGCCGCCGCAGCCGGCGGCTCCCGCAGGCTCAGCGCTTGAGCGCCGCCTGCACCACCGGCAGGCCGTCCTTGCCGTCGAAGGTCTTGACGCCCTTGAGCCAGGCGTCGAGCACGCCGGGGTTCTTCTTCAGGAAGTTGCGCGCCGCCGTGTTGGGTTTGGTCTTCTGCAGGATCGGACCCATGACCTGGTTCTCCATGTCGGTGGTGAACTGCAGGTTCTTGAGGAAGGCCATCACATTGGTGCACTTGGCCTCGTAGGACGGCGGCACCGCGGTGTAGACCTTGGCCTCGCCCAGGTTGGGGCCGAAGATGTCGTCGCCACCGGCCAGATACTTCATCTTCATCTGCACATTCATCGGGTGCGGCTCCCAGCCCAGGAACACGATCGCCTTGTTGGCGCGGATCGCGCGCTGGGCCTCGACCAGCATGCCGGCCTCGGAGGACTCGACCATCTTGAAGCTCTTGAGGCCGAACTTGTTGTCCTTGATCATGCCGGCGATCAGCGCATTGCCGTCGTTGCCGGGCTCGATGCCGTGGATCTTGCCGCCGAGGTCCTTTTCGAACTTGGCGATGTCGGCAAAGGTCTTCAGGCCCTTGTCGTACAGGTAGTCGGGCACCGCCAGCGTGTATTTCGCGCCCACCAGGTTGGGCTGCTCCAGCACCTTGATCTGCCCGGCCTTGACAAAGGGCTCGATCACCGGCGTCATCGACGGGTTCCAGTAACCCAGGAACACGTCGATCTGCCTGTTCTTCATGCCGGCGAAGGTGATCGGGATCGAGGCGATCGTCACGGTCGGCTTGTAGCCCAGCTCCTCCAGCACCACCGATGCCAGCCCGGTGGTGGCGGCGATGTCGCTCCAGCCCACATCGGCAAAACGCACGGTCTTGCAGCTGGCATCTTCAGCGGCCTGGGCCTGCAGGCCGAGGGACAACAGGGCAGTGGCGACAAGGCTCAGTGTCTTCAGTTTCATGGCAGCTCCTGGGGAAGTGGATGAAAGATTCTACGAGGCGGCATCGCCGCGCGGCTCGCGCCGCGATGCCCGCCTGCCGCGGGCGGAGGACTCGTTGGTGATGGCCACACGCTCCGGAAGGCTTACCACTTCGCGCAGGCGCTCGAAGGGCGCCGTCAGGTGCGGGATCGCCATGGCCTCGACGAAGAACTCCTGGAAGCGCGGCTCGACGGCGGTCTCGATCTTCTCGACCCGGCGAACCAGCTGCTCGATCTCGCGGCGCGAGCGCTGGTCCAGCAGGGCGATGCGCGCGCCGGTACCGGCGGCATTGCCGGCGGAACTGACATGGTCGAGGCGGCAATCCGGGATCATGCCCAGCACCATCGCGTACTTCACGTCGATGTGGCTGCCGAAGGCGCCGGCCAGGCGGATGCGGTCCACCTTGTCGATGCCCATGCGCTCCATCAGCAGCCGCACGCCGGCATACAGCGCAGCCTTGCCCAGCTGGATGGCACGCACATCATTCTGCGTGACCTTGATCGACGAGGTGCCGACCGTGGCCTTGCAGATCTCGTAGGAAAAGGTGCGCACGTCGCTCTGGATGCGCGGGTTGCGCGCGGCCAGCTCGCCGTTGATCACGCCGTCGTGGCGGATCACGCCGGCCAGGTACAGCTCGGCCAGGATCTCGATGATGCCCGAGCCACAGATGCCGGTCACGCCGGTGGCTGCAGTGGCCGTTGCGAACCCCGGGTCGTCGGACCACAGGTCGCAGCCGATCACCTTGAAGCGCGGATCGAGCGTGGCCGGGTCGATGCGCACGCGCTCGATGGCGCCGGGCGCCGCGCGCTGGCCGCAGCTGATCTGCGCGCCCTCGAAGGCCGGGCCGGTCGGGCTGGAGCAGGCCAGCAGCCGGCGGTTGTTGCCCAGGACGATCTCGGCGTTGGTGCCCACGTCGACCAGCAGCGTCACCTCTTCGGTCAGGTCGGGGCGTTCGGCCAGCACCACACCGGCGGTGTCGGCGCCCACATGGCCGGCGATGCACGGCAGCACATAGATGCGGGCATTGCGGTGGATGTGGAAATCGATCTCCACCGCCCACAGCGTGATCGCCCGGTCGGTGGCCAGCGCAAACGGCGCGCCGCCGAGCTCGATCGGGTTGATGCCCAGCAGCAGGTGGTGCATGATGGGATTGCCGACGAAGGTGGCCTCCAGGATGTCGGTGGCTTCGATGCCGACCTGCCTGGCCACGTCGCTGGCGAGCTCGTTGATGGCGCCGCGCACCGCGTCGGTCATCTCCTTCTCGCCGCCCGGGTTCATCATCACGTAGGACACCCGGCTCATCAGGTCTTCACCAAAGCGGATCTGCGGGTTCATGATGCCGGCGGCCGCCACCACGTCGCCGGTGGCCAGGTTGCACAGGTGGGCCGCGATGGTGGTGGAGCCCACGTCGATCGCGATGCCGTAGGCATGCTCGCGAAAGCCCGGCCACACCGCGATGATCTGGCTCGCGCCATGCACCGCGACGGTGACCTTCCAGTCGCCCTCACGCAGGGCCTGCTGCAGCTGGTGCAGCACCCGCACGTCGCACTGCAGGTCGGTCAGGCGCCATTCGAATTCGAGCGCGTCCTCCAGCCGGCGCAGGTCGCCGGACGGGTCGTGCATGTCTGGCTGCTGCACCTCGACAAAATGCAGGCGGATCACCGGGTCGAGCTCGATGTCGTGCGCCTCGGCGGCCTTGCGCACCACCTGGCGGTGCACCTGGCTGCCCGAGGGCACGTCGATGACCACGTCGCCCTGCACCTGCGCCGAGCAGGACAGTCGCCGGCCGGCGGCCATGGGCTGCGTCTTGCAATACTCTTCCTCGACCGCGCCGAAGGGCGTGAGGTTCTCTGCACGCGACGTCACGCCGTGCTTGGCGAACTCTCCTTCGGACACCACCACCTGGCAGCGCCCGCAGATGCCGCGCCCGCCACACACCGAATCGATGTCCACGCCCAGCGAGCGCGCAGCCTGCAGCACCGGCGTGCCGACCGGAAAACGCCCCCGGCGGCCGGAGGGGGTGAATACAACTAAAGCGTCTTTGGAGCTCACGGTTTCCTTCCAGAACACCATGGAACCGGCCTTGCCGGACCATCGGTGTTGCCCCCTGCAAGGGGGAGACGGCACACGCAGTGTGACGGCATGGGGGTGTTCATACGCGCCTACGACGGCCGACTTCGCGGCGGCCACGGCCGACTTCGCCATCGGCGCCCACGGCCGGCTCGGCGCGGAACTTGCGGATCCAGCGGGCGCAGTCCGGGTCGTGGCCCATCATCACGTCGGCGCCCATCGTGGCGCGGATCACTTCTTCATGCAGCGGGTTGGTGATGGCCGATGTCATGCCGGAACCGATGGCCATGGTCAGGAAGGCGGCATTGATGCCGTTGCGCTCGGGCAGGCCGAAGCTCACGTTCGACGCGCCGCAGGTGGTGTTGACCTTGAGTTCGGTGCGCAGCCGGTGCACCAGCGCCATCACCTGGACGCCCGCCTGGTTGATGGCGCCGATGGGCATGACCAGCGGGTCGACCACGATGTCGCACGCCGGAATGCCGTAGTCGGAAGCGCGCTCCACGATCTTCTTGGCGACCGCAAAACGGACATCGGGGTCCTGCGAGATGCCTGTCTCGTCGTTGGAGATCGCCACCACGGCCGCGCCGTATTTCTTGACCAGCGGCAGCACCGTCTCGAGCCGGTCTTCCTCGCCGGTGACCGAGTTCACCAGCGCCTTGCCCTTGTAGACGGCCAGGCCGGCTTCCAGCGCCGCGACGATGGAGGAGTCGATGGACAGCGGCACGTCGGTCACCGACTGCACGAGTTCGATGGCCTGCGCCAGCAGCGCGGGCTCGTCGGCCAGCGGAATGCCGGCGTTCACGTCCAGCATGTGGGCGCCAGCCTGCACCTGGGCCAGCGCGTCGGCGATAACCCGGCTGAAGTCACCGGCAATCATCTCGGCGGCCAGGATCTTGCGCCCGGTGGGGTTGATGCGTTCGCCGATGATGACGAAAGGGCGGTCGAAGCCGATGACGACTTCGCGGGTGGCTGAACTGATGACGGTATCGGTCACGCTGTTTCCTTGGAGGGTTGGTCTTGCGGTTTTGGCTGGTCTCGGCCCGGGTACCAGGGCACACGGCCCTGCAAAACACCGGATTTCTGGATGATCTCGGCCACGGTTTCTTCCTGCCGGTAGGCCATCATGTGGATGCCCGAGACGCCCTTGATCTCGCGCACCTCCTGGATGATGTCGATACAGACCTGGCGGCCTTCGGCGGCCTGCTTCTCGGCCCCGGCCACGCGTTGGAGGATGCTGTCGGGAATGTGGATGCCAGGCACGTTGGTGCGCATCCACTCGCCGGCCTTGGCGGAACGCAAGGGCCCGACACCGACCAGGATGAAGACCTTGCCCAGCAGTCCGAGGTCTTCCACCTTCTTCATGAACTCGCGCAGGCGTGGCACGTCGTAGCAGTACTGCGTCTGGATGAACTGCGCGCCGGCCTGCACCTTCTTGGCCAGCCGCTCGGCGCGCCACTCGTAGGGCAGACCGAAGGGGTTGGCCGCCGCACCGAAGAACACCCGCGGCGCAAACGTGACCTTGCGCCCGCTCTGGAACTTGTGGTCGTCGCGCAGGCCGCGGCCGATCTCGAGCAGCGACATGCAGTCCAGGTCGAACACCGGCTTGGCCTGCGGATGGTCGCCGGCCTGCACGCCGTCGCCGGTGAGGCACAACATGTTGCACACCCCCATGGCCGCGCCGCCCAGGATGTCACCCTGGATCGCGATGCGGTTCTTGTCGCGGCAGGAGATCTGCATCACCGGCGCGTATCCCTTGCGGGTGAGCAGCGAACACACCGCCAGGCTGGACATGTGGCAATTGGCGCCGCTGCCGTCGGTGGCGTTGATCGCGTCCACATATCCATCGAACACGCGGGCACGGCGGTAGACGTCTTCGGGGTCGGCCGAATCCGGCGGATCGAGCTCGGAGGTGATGGCAAACGCGCCGCTGCGCAGTACCCGCTCCAGCCGGCCGGGCGAGGTGTGTCCGGGCAGGATCGGCAGGGGGTAACCGGGGACCGGTTCGTCTTCGAAGTTCATGCTGTCTTGGCCGGTGCGGCGGCTGCGGGGGCGGACTTCTCGCGCGCGATGCGCAGCAGCGTGGAGCGGCCCTGCAGCCGGCGGTCGACCGCAAACTGCACCACCTTGATCGCCTCCTTGCCAGCCACCATGCGCTGGCTGCCGTTGAAGGCCTCGACCCACACGCACGGCATCTCTGGCTTGACCTCGCAGTTGCCATTGGCACGCACGCCACCACAGGGCCCGTTGCGCAGGTTCTTCGGACAGTTCATCGGGCAGGACATGCCGGTGGAACTCAGCGCGCACTGGCCGCACATCTGGCAGTCGAACAGGAAGCCCTTGACGCCTTTTTCCAGTGCGGCGACCGGTTTTTCGAGGCGCTCGTAACCGATGCGCGTCCACAGCGGGTGCAGCGCCACGACCAGGCGCTCGACCCCGGCGTAGAAGATCTCCATGCCGCGGGCATGGCGCACAGACCATCGGCGTACGGCGAACATCAGGCCGCCTCCCCGCCTGCGACAGGCGGCACGGCACGCCCGGTGGGTTCTTCCAGACCATGGGAGCGGATCAGGCGCAGCAGGTCGTCGTCGGAATACTTCGCCTCGATGCGCGCCGCCTCGGCGGCGGCCTCGGCCTGGAGGTCGTCGCCGCAGGCGCGCGGCTCGCTGCGTTTCCAGTCGGCCAGGTAGGCGTCGGAGCCGGACTTGCCGGCGCGCATGGCGGCACGGTCTACCGCCTCCTGGAAACGGTGCGACAGCTGCACCTTGGCGGTTTCGCGGCCCTGCTTGACCAGCACCTGGGCCGGCACGTCACGCCACGAGATCACGATCAGTTTTGCCAAAAGACCACTCCTTCGCCCGCACGCCGCAGGCTGTGTTCAAGACCGCCATACCCGGTCACCCGGTGTTCGAATTCCAGCCCCAGCCGCCGGGCTGCGGCTTGCGCATCGGCCAGGCGCTCGGGCGACTCCATCTGCGACAGGTAGACCAGGCGCTTGTAGTTGCCGAAATACAGAGGCATCAGTTCCGGGTGCCTGTCGATGCCCAGCCCCTGCAGGACCAGCCGCTCGAAATGCCAGGCCAGGAAATCCGTCAGGTAGAAGGTGCCCGGCTCGGCATCGGCCAGCTCGGCGAATGCCGCGCTGCCTGCAAAGAACTCGTAGCAGTGCGCGCCCGGAATCCGCTGCACACCCTCCTCCTGCAGGACCCGGTCGAGCAGGCCGCCGGTGCCGCAGTCGGCATAGGCCACGAAGATCGACGCATGGCGGCCCTTGTGCTGGCGGATCTTGTCACGCACCGCAGCGGGGATCTTCTCGGGCCGGTTGTGCAGCTCGGCAGGCAGGCAGGTCACCTCCAGGTGCTGCCAGTCGTTGAGCCGCTGCAGCGCGACGATCTCGTGGGCCAGTGCACCGCAGGCGATCACCAGGATGCTCGCGCGTGCGCCCATGGCCGTGCCCGCCCTGCCCCGGCGCTGCTCAGCGCGCGGCGCGACGGGCGGCGATCAGCGTCTTGGCTGTCTCGACCGCAATGCCGGCGTCGCGGCAGTAGGCATCGGCGCCCACCGCCTTTCCGAATTCCTCGTTCAACGGCGCACCGCCCACGAGCACGATGTAGTCGTCGCGCAGGCCCTTTTCCTTGAGGGTGTCGATGACCACCTTCATGTAGGGCATGGTGGTGGTCAGCAGCGCGGACAGGCCCAGGATGTCGGGCTTGTGCTGCTCCAGCGCGGCCAGGTATTTCTCGACCGGGTTGTTGATGCCGAGGTCGATCACCTCGAAACCGGCGCCCTCCATCATCATGCCGACCAGGTTCTTGCCGATGTCGTGGATGTCGCCCTTGACGGTGCCGATGACCATCTTGCCGATGGGCTCCACACCGGTTTCGGCCAGCAGGGGACGCAGGATCTCCATGCCGCCCTTCATCGCGTTCGCAGCCAGCAGCACCTCGGGCACGAACAGGATGCCGTCGCGGAAATCGACGCCCACGATGCGCATGCCCTCGACCAGCGCGTCGTCGAGCACGCGGGCGGCGGACCAGCCGCGGCCGAGCAGGATGTTGGTGGCCTCCATGACCTCGTCACGCAGACCGTTGTAGAGGTCGTCGTGCACCTGCTCGGTCAGCTCCTCGTCGTTGAGGGTGTTGAGGTCCAGGTCGTCATCGAATTCTTCAGCCATGGTGCAGTCCTAGGTTTGCGCTCTCGCAGGGTCGGGCCGCACGTGAAGCAGGCCCTGTCGTGGCGGAAATGGTACGGGGCGCCTACCCCGCTCTCTGACAGATTCGCGACGCAGGGTTGTCGCCAGACGACATGCGCAACATACACTGCGGACATGAGCCTGGCGCATGCAGGGTCGCCCGGGCCGAACTCGCGGTCGCATGCAGACAAGGCGTGCCGATAGTGGTGCCTACACTGCCAGCCACGGCGCAACCCGCCCGGCTCTTGTTGGCAACCACCCCGTCTCATCGCAGGAAATCCGCACCATGTCCGTACAGCTGGAAGGCAAACCCCACTACATCCTCAACGCCACCTGCGACAGCCGCCTGGGTACGGTGGCTGCCGTGTCCGGGTTCCTGGCCTCGCGCCAGTGCTACATCACCGAGATGCAGCAGTTCGACGACATCCTGAGCGGCCGCTTCTTCGTGCGCGTGAACTTCTTCGGCGAGCCGGGGCAGACACCCGGCATCGACGGCCTGCGCGAGCAGTTCCAGGACGTGGCCCGCCGCGAGCAGATGGAATGGGCCATCTACGACGGCGAGAAGCGGCCACGCGTACTGATCATGGTGAGCAAGTTCGACCATTGCCTGCACGACCTGCTGTACCGCCACCGTACCGGCGAACTGAGGACGGAGATCACGGCCGTGGTGTCCAACCACCCGGACCTGCGCGGCATGGTCGAGGCCCAGGGCATCGACTACATCCACCTGCCCGTGACCGCCGCGACCAAGCCCGAGCAGGAGGCCAAACTGATGGAGATCGTGGCCCGCACCAACAGCGACCTGGTGGTACTGGCCCGCTACATGCAGGTGCTGTCGAACGACCTGTGCCGGCAGTTGCGCGGGCGGGCGATCAACATCCACCACAGCTTCCTGCCGGGCTTCAAGGGCGCCAAGCCCTACCACCAGGCGCATGAGCGCGGGGTGAAGCTCACCGGTGCCACCGCACACTACGTGACGGCCGATCTGGACGAGGGGCCGATCATCGAGCAGATCGTGGAGCGGGTGGACCACACCTACACGCCGGAGAAGCTGGCAGCGGCCGGGCGGGATTCGGAATGCCGGGCGCTGGCGGCGGCGGTAAGGTTCCATACCGAGCACCGGGTGTTTCTCAATGGTGGGCGCACGGTGGTGTTCCGGTAAGGCGAGGTCGGCACTTCGCCAACGCTGCCCGGCCTCTGTCGGCGCCGCCATCTCCTGGTGTGTGCTGACCCTGAAAGCGCGCCATGGAATCAACTGTGCTCTTGTGGGTGTTGTCGGTCGCCTTGATCGTCGTGGGCCTGGCGGGTACCGTGCTGCCCGTGCTGCCAGGCACGGTGCTGGTGTGGGGTGGCATCTTGCTGGGGGCGTGGATCGACGACTTCACCCGCGTCAGCATTGCCACGGTGGCAGTCATCAGTGTGCTGGGCCTGCTGGCCTGGGGACTGGATTACGCAGCCGGCCTCCTGGGCGCGCGGCGGGCCGGCGCCAGCAGGTTGGCCCTGGTGGGCGCAGCGGTCGGCACCGTGGTGGGCCTGTTCATGGGCCTGGTGGGCGTGTTGTTCATGCCGCTGGTGGGCGCGGCCGTGGGCGAGTACCTGGCGCAGAAGGACCATGCACGCGCGGCCAAGGTCGGCATGGCCACCTGGGTCGGGATCATGGTGGGGCTGATTGCCAAGGTCGTGCTGGCCTTCATCATGGTGGGCATCTTCAGCGCCGCCTTGCTGATCTGACGCCCGGCGCCCGCAATGCCGGAGTGCCCGGCCCTTATTGATGACTCCGGCACTAAAATGCTGCTTCTGCTGAACGCCTGATCCCCCTACAGCCACGGGTTCGGTCATCAACGCACCACACTACCCTTCTTTTTCCAGGGATCCATGTCACCCCCGCCCACTCCACCGAACAGCACGCCAGAACGCCGGATGAACAAGCGGCGGTCGGCAGTGGAACGCATTGCCATGGCGCATGTTGCCTCCATGGGCGGCACCCTGGCCGACACCATCGGCGACAGCGCACGGCAGAGGCTGGTCTGGCTCGGCTTGCTGGCCATGCCGCTGCTGTTCCCGGTGGCCTTGCCCGGCATGGCATCCGCAGTGGGTGCTTTGTGCGTGTTTGTCGCTTTCGGGCTGTGTACCGGCCGCTCGGTGCCCTTGCCGCATTGGCTTGGCAAACGGGAGTTGGGTGCGCGCGTGCAGGCGCTGCTCAGCCGCGTCGTCCACCGGGTCATCCACATCATTGCCCGTGTGGGACGTCCCCGCATGCTGCCATTCAGCAACAGGCCGGCGCGCCTGCTCAACGGGCTGATGCTGACTGCCGCCGGAGTGTCGATGGCGGTGCCGGTGCCCATGATCAGCTTCGACAATGTGCTGCCGGCACTGGCCATGGTCCTGATGGCCTGGGGCCTGCGGCTGCGTGACGGCGTCATGCTGTTGGCCGGCTACCTCGTCACCGTCACCGCCGTTGCTTCGGTGATTCTGTTGTGGTGGGGTGGCTCCGTGCTGGCCACGGAACTGATCTCGGTGCTCCGGCCCTGACGCCTTAGGCGCGCCACATCCCGGTACGCACCGATACCCTCTCGCCGCGCCGCTCTGCCATGGCCATCCATCGCCAGCTCATCAGCTCCGGGTCCCCCTTCGAGGAACAGATCGGTTATTCCCGCGCAGTCGCGCAAGGCCCCTTCGTGTTTGTCTCTGGCACCACCGGGTTCGACTACGAGACGATGACCATCGACGACAACGTGGCCGTGCAGGCCGAGCAGTGTCTGCGCAACATCGAGCAGGCCCTGCGCAAGGCAGGCTCCAGCCTGGCCGATGTCGTGCGGGTGACCTATGTGCTGCCGAACGGGGATGACTTCGAGGCCTGCTGGCCCGTGCTGAACAAGTACCTGGGGGCCGTTCGCCCCGCCGCGATGATGATCTCAGCCAAACTACTGGATCCGCGCATGAAGATCGAGATCGAAGTCACTGCGATGAAGCAGTCCCCCTGAACCTTCGCCGACCGTCTGGAGGTGCGCCATGTGCCGCAACATCAAGACCCTCTTCAATTTCGAACCGCCCGCCACCGACCTGGAGATCCGCGCCGCGTCACTCCAGTTCGTGCGCAAGCTCAGCGGGTTCTCGGTGCCTTCGCGTGCCAACGAGGCAGCGTTCGAGCAGGCGGTCGCGGAAGTCACTGCGGCGGCGCAACGGCTGATCCAGGGTCTTGTGACCCAGGCCGAGCCCCGCAACCGGGATACCGAGGCGGCAAAGGCCAGGGCCCGCTCGGCAGTGCGCTTCGGGCCCGGGTCAGGTCCGGGGATGGTGTGAACACGGCGCCGGGCTGCGGCCAGCCAGCGTGCAGCGCTGTGCGGGGCGCGGAGCTTGGCCGGTGAGCGCCATCGCCATCGAAGACCTGCCGGGGCTCGGGCCGCGGTCCCGGGAGATGCTCGCAGGCGCGGGCATCCATACCGCGGCACAACTCCGGCGTCTGGGCGCCGTACGCGCCTATGCAAGGGTCCGGGCCACCGGCGCCAGCACCAGCCTGAACCTGCTCTGGGCCCTGGAGGGCGCGCTCACCGGGCTGCCCTGGCAGGTCGTCGCCAGGGAACACCGGCTGAGTCTGCTGCTGGCGCTCGAATCCCTGGGCGATGACGGCACCCGGCAGACCGCACATGCACGTCGAACACTGCATCCTTGACCTGGCGCCACCGGACGTCGTCTTCCGGAGCTACGAGGACCTGCCGCACTGGCACACCTGGGACCCCGACACCCGCCAGGCCCGCCTGGACGGCCCGCTGCTGCCGGACGCACGCGGCCAGCCGACATCGACCAAGGGGCGCACGGTGCCGATGCCGGTCACCGAGGTGGTGGCCGGCCGCTCGTTCACCGTCGAGGCGCGCATACCGCTGTTTCGCATGGTGTTTGCGCATGTCCTGACGCCACGGCCCGGCGCAACCGAGATCACGCACCGGCTGGATTTTCACGGGCTGTTGGCCGCCGTGCTCGGGCCGATGCTCATCCGGCAACTGAACACCGGATAGCCGGTCACGCTGGCCAGGCTGCGGGAACTGGCGGAATCCCGGTCAGCGTCCTCCTGGCAGGCAACCCAGCCCTCAGCGCACCAGCGCCCGCCACAACAGGCGGCCGCCGAACAGGATGAACAGGCTGCCGGTAGCCGCTTCCAGGACCCCGCGGTAACGCGCATACCCCGCACGCATCTTCTCGCGCTGGAACAACCAGCCCAGTGCGGCCAGGTAGGTGGCGTTGCAGCACAGGATGATCAGGACCGTGGCCACGCCGGTGGCTGCATTGGCGTTGAGCACACCGGCCACCGCAAAGAACGAGGTGATGAAGAGAATCGCCTGCGCGTTCGACAGGGCCGTCACCAGCCCGAGCAAGGCCGTACGGCGGTAGTCCGCAGAGGCATCGAGCGCGTGGCGGGCCGCAGCCGCGCCGTCGCCGGAGGCCTGTGGCACCGCCTCGGCGCTGCCGGAGCGCCGCGCCTTGCGCAACAGGCGCGTGCCCACCCACATCAGATACAAACCGCCGAAGATGCTGACCCCCACGCGCAGCCAGGGGAAGGCCTCCAGGATGGCGGCCCAGCCGATCAGCGCCAGGCTGGCCAGCAGCGCAATACCCGCCAGGTTGCCTGCGATGGCATAGGCCACATGGGCCGGTGTGCGGGTGACCGCGACATGGGTGACCATCAGCACGTTCGGACCGGGCGTGGGCACGACGACGATCCACATCAGCGTGAATGTGGCCAGGATATGGAAGTCGGGCGTGAATGGCATGGTGTGCGGTTGCGGAGGTCGGCGTTGCCGACCGGGGCCGGGGTGGCACCATCATAAGACGGGCGCAGCCGGCCGCAGGACCGCAGTAGCATCTGTCCGTGGACGGCGGGCACGGCCAAGCCTGACCGCACCATCGGCCTACCTGCAGGAACGCAAGTCCCGTGAAACTTGACACCGTCCGTACCGCTGCGCTGGCGCTTCCCGACACCACGGAAGAACCGCACCACCATTTCGGCTCGTTCCGGGTGCGTGGCAGGATCTTCATCACCATGCCCCCGGGCGACGGGCACATCCATGTGTTCCTGAGCGAGCAGGACCGGGAGCTTGCGCTCGCAGCGTATCCGGCGTTCACCGAGAAATTGCTCTGGGGCGGCAAGGTGGTGGGTCTGCGCATCACCCTGGCGAAGGCACCGGCCACTGCCGTGAAGGCGATGGTGCGCCAGGCCTACGACCACCAGTCTGCCAAACCGTTGCGGCCCACCACGCGGCTCAAGCTGGCCGCGCCCTTGCAGCCGGAACCTGGCAGGGAGCAAGCACACAAGGAGCACCCATGATCAAGAACGTCGGCGGCGTCACTATCCAGCCCCGGCACCGCCTCTCGTGCCACTGTGGCAGCGTGGTGCTCGAGCTCGACCTGCCCGACGGCATCGTGGATCCGCGCCGCTGCGACTGTTCGATCTGTCGCAGGAAAGGCGCCATCGTGGCGTCCGTGCCTCTGGCGGGCCTGCGGGTCGTGCAGGGCCAGGACGTGCTCAGGCTCTACCAGTTCAACACCCGCGTTGCCCGACATTTCTTCTGCGGCAACTGCGGCATCTACACGCACCACCAGCGGCGCTCGTTCCCCGACCAATACGGCTACAACGTCGGTTGCCTGGAGGGGGTGAACCCGTTCCTGCTGGGGGCGGTCACGACCAGCAACGGTGTCGACCACCCGGCGGACCGTGGTGCTTGACGCACCGGCTGAACACGCATTTCCAATCGGAGGTTCCCATGGCAACAAGATCGGTTCAAGCGCTCGTGGATGACATCCGACTCCTGTCGGAAGACCAGCATGCCCTGGTGCAGTCGGTTCGGGAGTTGGCTCGGAAGGCGCCCAAACCGGTCGACGAAGAAGTCAAATATGGAGGCATCCTCTTCTCCTCGGGAGGTGTCCAGTTTGCTGGTGTCTTTGCGTACCGGCAGCATGTCTCGGTCGAGTTTGGCCATGGCGCGTCGATGGCCGATCCCCATGGCCTGCTCGAAGGCAGCGGCAAGGGCCGCCGCCATGTCAAGCTGCGAATCGCCGACGATGTCGGCACCAAGCATCTCGCCGACTACCTGAAGCTTGCGCTGCAGGCCGCCCGGGATGCCGCATGACAGGCCAACTCACCCCCATGAACCCTCCACTTGGCACCATCATCCTGTACGCCCGGGACATGCAGAAGACGGCGGCCTTCTACCGAGACCACTTCGGCTTTGACACCTCCGGGGAGGTCCAGGAAGGATTGATCGAACTCCGGACCACCGGCGGTGGTGCAGGAATCCTGATCCACCAGGCCGCAAAGTCGGTCAAGCTCGGCCAGGTCGGGGTGAAGCTCTCCTTCCATGTGCAGGACATCGAGCGCTTCATGGCGGCAGCGGCAAGCAAGGGACTGATGTTCGGTGCGGTCCACGCAGCGAACGGATACCAGTTCGCGAACACCAAGGACCCGGACGGGAACTCCGTGAGCATTTCCAGCAGGGCGTTTCGCGCGCCTGCGTCAGCGCCCTGAGTCAAGCCTGCCCGGGCCTGCGGCATGGCCGACAGGTGCATTTCCGCCATCCGGTGGGGAATCTCCGCAAGACGTGGCCGCACGGAGACAATCGAAGTTCCCTGCAAACTTCCACACACCATGTCCACAGGCGCCATCCTCACTGTTCTCGCCAACATCCCCTGGGGTCAGGTCGTCGACAACGCGCCCAGGGTCGCCAGTGGCGCGGCCAAGCTCTGGACGGCAGTGACCAGCGCCCGGAAACAATCCGCAGGCGCGGACCCCGATGCCACGGCAGCGTCCAACGCACAGGCGCCTTCAGAACTGCAGGCGTTGCAAGCGCAGGTGCATGTGCTGCAGGAGACAGTCGCGCAACTGCAAGAGCAGATGCAGGCCTCGTCGGAGGTGATCAGGGCGCTCGCAGACCAGAACACCCAGTTGGTCCAGCGCGTGGAGCTCAACCGCCTGCGGCTGGTGCGCTTGGCGACGGTAACAGGAGTGTCCATCGTGCTGGTGCTGTCGGCCGTTGCCTATCTGGGCATGATGCGGTAGGCCCGTGTTGCCGATGCGTTCAATCTGCAGTACCGTCCCGGCCCGATCCCGCATGACTCCGGCGCCTGGACGAACTGCGCCCGCGAGGCTGCGGGACACCTGCAACAACCGGATCATGCACGCTCCATGAACCAGCCACCCACCCTTCAGATCCTCCAAGCCGGTCCTGCTGAACTGGATGCCGTTCTGCGCGTGCAGCGCCAAGCATTCGAACGCGAAGACGAGGCATTGCTTGTCGCTGCGCTGCTGGTGGATCCCACCGCGCAGCCCAGCCTCTCGCTGCTGGCCTGCAGCGCGGACCGGCCCATCGGCCATGTCCTGTGCACGCACGTCACTCTGGCTGGGGCACCGCGCGCGGTTACGGCCGCGATCCTGGCGCCTTTGGCGGTTGTTCCGGCGTCACAGGGGCAGGGCGTGGGGCGCATACTGATTGCGCACAGCGCCAGCCTGCTCGCCGCCAGAGGCGTGCAGTTGCTGTTCGTGCTGGGTGATCCGTCCTACTACACGCGCCACGGCTTCGAGCCCGCGATACCCCACGGCCTGATCGCGCCTTATCCCATCCTGCCGGAGGCAGCCTGGATGGTGCGCGCACTGGAACCCGGCGTGCTCGGTCAGGCCAAAGGCACTGTCGTTTGCGCGACCGCCCTGAACAAGCCGGAGTACTGGCGCGAGTAAGGTGTCTCAGACAGTTCGGCGTCGAGCCACCGCAGCCCCCACCAGCCCCAGCCCGGCCAGCAGCAATGCCACGGTGTGTGGCTCGGGAACCGGCGTCACCTGGATCTGCATCGCGTTGTAGAAGGTCGACGCACTCCAGTTCGCGCCGCCATCACTCGAGATGCGGTAGCCGGCCAGCGTCTCGGCACCCACTGGCAGTGTGGAACTCCCGGACTCCAGGATGGTCCAGTGCGCCAGCGGTATGCCGAATTCGCTGTACTGCGTGGCGTCGTCCAGACCGAACCAGTAGGTGTTTCCGGCCTGCAGCACCACGGTTGCCGCAGCATTCCAGGTGATGGGCCGCGCGGCAAACGGCGACTGGATCGGCTGCAGCGGGACCAAGGTGATGATGCCCAGATCGGCCAGCAGGGCCCCCGGCCGGCCCCCGCCATCCACAAAGATCGCCGCATGGACCTGCTCGGTCTGCAGGTACTCGGGAGAATCGAGGGTAACCATGGCCAGCATCGCCGTGAAGCTGTTGAAATGGTAGGACGTCCCTGAGGACAAGGTCACGCCCACCGCCTTGTGGATGTCGTAGCTGTCGGTCCACTTGATGTCGGTGGCCGGCACGGAATTCCATTCGTACGGGCGGGCTGGCTGGGTCAGGTCATGGCCCATCAGCGTGGTCGTGGCCTGCGCCGCAGCAGCGCACAGGCCCAGCATCAGTACGGCAGCGAAGCGGACTCCTGCGGAAGCGGGGTGGAGACGAATCATGGTGAACTCCTGGATGGTGTTCTGCCAGTGTGTTCCCTTCCGTGCGCCACCACTTGTGGCAGGTCAACAGGCATGCACGCAGCGGGATCCGGCGGCCCGACCGCGACGCCCCCAGCCGCTCAGGTAGCCGGGTCGCGCAGCTCCCAGCGGATCTGGTCGATACCTGCCAGCAGTTCCTGCGACAGGGTCGTGCCCCACACCGCCATGTCCTCATCGAACTGCGCCACGCTGGTCACCCCGATGATGGTGCTGGCCACGCGCCAGTTGGTGTAGCAGAAGGCCAGGGCCATCTGCGTCGGCGTGAGGCCATGCGCCCGCGCCAGCGCGTTGTAGCGCCGCGCAGCCACCAGCGCCTCGGCGCGGCCCCAGCGGCCCTTGCGCACCGACTCGTACCGGGCGACGCGTGCCTGGCGCGGTGCCTCCGGGGTGTCGGTACCGCTGGTGTCGTACTTGCCCGTCAGCAGGCCGAAACCCAGCGGTGAATACGCCAGCAGCGACACGCCCAGACGGTGCATGGTTTCGTCCAGGCCGTTGTCCACGGCGCGGTTGATCAGGCAGTAGGTGTTCTGCACGGTGGCCACGCGCGGCAGGCCGTGCTGCTCGGCCAGGCGGACGAACTCGTGCACGCCATACGGTGTCTCGTTCGACAGTCCGATGGCGCGCACCTTGCCGGCCTTGACCAGGCCGCCCAATGCCTCCAGTTGCGCCCGGATCGGGGTCTGCGACTTCTCCCTGGCCGGGTCGAAATACAGCGAACCGAAGGACGGCACATGCCGCTCGGGCCAATGGATCTGGTAGAGGTCGATCACGTCTGTCTGCAGGCGCTGGAGCGAGGCATCACACGCAGCCACGATCTCGGCCGGTGTCATGGTGGTGCGCATCCAGGCCATGCCGCGCGAGGGCCCGGAGACCTTGCTGGCCAGCACCAGCTTCTGGCGCGCACCCGGGTTCCTGGCGAACCAGCGGCCGATGATGGCCTCGGTGCTTCCGCAGGTCTCGGCCCGGGTGGGCACCGAGTACATCTCGGCGGTATCGATGAAGTTGACGCCTGCCGCCAGCGAGCGGTCCAGGATCGCGTGGGCCGAGGGCTCATCGACCTGCTCGCCAAAGGTCATGGTGCCCAGGCAGATGGGCGTGACATGCAGATCGGACTGGCCAAGGCGGACTTTGTTCATGGTGCAGGGACGTTGCCGGAGTGAGAATGCGGCAGTGTACGAGCAGGCATACTGCCGGCTGCACGGCACGGCGCCTGCCTGCTCGAACTCCGGAGTCGACCCATGACCGCATTGAACGATCTGATGGCCTTCCAGCGCGACACCGAGGCGCTGGCAGAGATTGCCGGCCGCCTGGGCTGGGACCAGGAAACCATGATGCCCCGGGGCGCCGCCCTGCAGCGCGGCGACGAGATGGCCGCCATCGAAGGCGTGCTCCATGCGCGTCGCACCGACCCGCGCGTCGGCGACTGGTTGTCCAGGGCGCAGGCCAGCGACGCCGCCGGGCAGCGCTGCCTGGCCCTTGTCGCACGTGCCTACCAGCGCAATGCCTGCATCCCGGCCCGCCTGGCAGCCGAGATCGCCCGTACCACCAGCGTGTCGCAAGGCATCTGGGCAGAGGCGCGGGCCCGCAATGAGGTGGCGCATTTCCTGCCGACGCTGCGCCAGGTGGTGGCGCTCAAGCGCGAGCAGGGCGAGGCGCTGGCCGCAGGTGGCTTCGGCAAGGACGCCTACGACGCGCTGCTCGACGAATTCGAGCCAGGCATGACGGCTGGCGCCCTGGACGCGATGTTCGGGCGGATGCGTCCGCGGCTGGTGGCGCTGCGCGAGGCAGTGCTGGGTGCGGCCTTCCAGCCCCGGCCACTGTGCGGCCACTTCCCGCAGGAACAGCAGCTGGCACTGGCCCGGGAACTGGCCGATGCCTTCGCCTACGACTGGTCGCGCGGCCGGCTGGACCTGGCGGTGCACCCTTTCTCGTCCGGCTCGGGGCAGGACGTGCGCATCACCACCCGTGTGGTGGAAACCGAGCCCTTCAACTGCTTCTACTCCACCATCCACGAGGTCGGCCATGCGCTCTACGAGCTGGGCATCGACACCGCCTACGGTCTGACACCCCTGGGACACGGCGTGTCCTCGGGGGTGCACGAGAGCCAGAGCCGCATCTGCGAAAACTAGCTGGGCCGTTCGCGCGCGTTCACCGGCTGGCTGTTCCAGCGCATGCAGGGCATTTTTGCGCTGGCCGGCCTGGAGGATGCCGAGGGTTTCCATGCCACGGTCAACCGCGTGCAGCCCGGCTTCATACGCACCGAATCGGACGAGGTGCACTACAACCTGCATGTGATGCTGCGTTTCGACCTGGAGCGCCGCCTCGTGGCCGGTGCACTGTCGCCCGACGACCTGCAGGCCGCGTGGAACGAGCGCTTCCTGCAGGACTTCGGCGTCGCGGTGGACAAGCCTGCCCACGGCATGCTGCAGGACGTGCACTGGTCCATCGGCGTGTTCGGCTACTTTCCCACCTACACCCTGGGCAATCTCTATGCCGGCTGCCTGTGGAAGGCGCTGCAGGCTGCGGTACCGGACGTCGAGGCCCACCTGGCCCGGGGCGATGCACGCCCGGCCACCGGCTGGCTGCGCACGCAGCTGCAAACGCATGGCGGCCTGCGCCCGCCGGTCGAGACCGTCACCCACGCCTGCGGGTTCACACCCGACGAGGGGCCTCTGCTGGGCTACCTGGAATCCAAGTTCCGCGCCATCTACCGCCTGACTGCCTGAACATGGCCCCGGCCGCAAGGGCCACGACGCCTACCGCGTGCCAGCCTGACCCACCAGCGCCAGCGCCCGGCTGCCCTGCCGCTCGGCGCTGGGCGTGTGGCCGAACAGGTTGCGGTAACACTTCGAGAAATGCGGCGGCGACTGGAAGCCGCAGGCCACCGCGATCTCCATGATCGACATGGCGGTCTGCAACAGCAGCTCGCGCGCGCGGCGCAGGCGCATGTCGAGGTAATACTTGGTGGGCACCTGGCCGACATAACGCTTGAAGAGGCGTTCGATCTGGCGTCGCGACACGCCCACCAGCGCGGCGATCTCGTCGAGCGAAAGCGGCTCCTCGATGTTGGCCTCCATGAGTGCGGCGGCCTCGATCAGGTTCTCGTGGAACAGGCCCACACGCGCCTGCAGCGGGATGTGCTGGCGGTCCTGGTCATTGCGGATGCGGTCCAGGATGAACTGCTCGGAGATCAGCGGCACGATGTCGCGGCCCAGCTGCTCCCGGATGATGTGCAGCATCAGGTCCAGGGGCGCCACGCCGCCGGTACAGGTGTAGCGGTCGCGGTCGATCGCAAACAGCTGGTCGGAGAACTCCACCCGCGGGAACTCCTCGCGCAATGCGGACATGTTCTCCCAGTGGATCACCGCCTTGTACTTGTCCAGCAACCCGGCCTTGGCCAGGGCGTAGCCGCCCGTGCAAAGCGCGCCCAGGGACACCCGTTTCTGGGCCAGGCGCCGCAAGGCCGCCAGCAGCCCCGGGGTGACCGCCTTTTCCACCTGCACCCCTCCGACGACAAACACGATGTCGGCCAGGCCGGCCTGCTCCAGCGCGAGCGTGGGCGACATCTGCAGGCCGTTGCTGGCGCTGGCGGGCTTGCCATCCAGCGTGGCCAGGCTCCAGACGTAGGCTTCCCGGCGGGTGACCCGGTTGGCCATGCGCAGGGCATCGACCGCGCTGGCCAGCGCGATCATCGTGTAGTTGGGCAGCGTCAGGAAAACGAAGCGGCGCGTCGGGGGCGCCGCCCCGGCGGGTGCTTTCGGTCGGTCGGTCATGGTGGGGGCGAGTTCGAATCCACCGGATTGTGCCGCCGTGCGCCCAGGCCCAGCCGCTCGCGCAGGGAGGGCCGCGGACCCTGCGAACCAAAGGTCTCGGTGATGCGGTCCAGCATGATGGCCAGCAGCACCACGGCCAGGCCGGACTCGAAGCCCAGGCCGATATCGAGCCGCTGGATGCTGGCCAGCACGTCATTGCCCAAGCCGCCGGCCCCGACCATCGAGGCGATGATGACCATTGACAGTGCCATCATGATGGTCTGGTTGATGCCGGCCATGATGGAGGGCAGTGCGCCCGGGATCTCGACCTTGAACAGCACCTGCAGCGGCGTGCAGCCAAAGGTGATGCCGGCCTCGACCTGCTCGCGGTTGACCTGGCGGATCCCCAGGCTGGTGAGGCGCACCACCGGCGGCATCGCGAAGATCACGGTGGCCAGCACGCCCGGCACGCGGCCCAGACCGAACAGCATCGCGGCAGGGATCAGATACACGAAGGCCGGCATGGTCTGCATGAAATCCAGCGTCGGGCGTACCAGCGCGGCGACACGGTCGCTCTTGCCCATCCACAGGCCCAGCGGCAGCCCGATCAGCAGGCTCAGCAGGGTGGCCGAGGTGATCAGTGCCAGTGTCACCATGGTCTGCGGCCAGAAGCCGGTGCCAGCGATCACCACGCAGCATCCGACGCAGAACAGCGCGAACTTCCAGCCCACCCGCCACAGGCCGGTGAGCACGAATGCCGCGGCCACCAGCCAGACCGGCAGGGCCAGCAGCCCGGATTCCAGGCTTTCGGTGAGGCCTTCGATGGCGGCGCCGAACTGCTGCAGGCTGCCCGCATCGTTCTCGATCAGCAGCTTGACACCATGGTCCACCCATTCTCCCAGCGGCAGGAATTCAGACATCGGCCACCTCGTCCTGCGCAAAGCGCAGCAGCAGCTGCGTCTGCGTGACGGCCCCCAGGTAGTTGCCGGCGTCGTCCACCACCGGAAGTGCCAGCGGACTCTGTACCACGCGGCCCACCAGCGCTTTCAGTCCGAGATCGGCGCGAGCCGCCGTCGAACCCTGCTCCAATGCGCCCAGCAGAGAGGTGGCGCCGGCGTCCAGCGCCCGGGCCACGGAATTGCGCGTGACCGTGCCCAGCAAGCGACCGCCCACCTCCACGACGAAGGCTTGCGCCTGGGCGCCCGTGCGCAACTGGGCGCCCGCGCGCAGCAGGTCGGAGCGACCGTCCAGCGTGGGATGCAGCAAGGGAAACGCATCGGCACTGGCCAGATCGCGCGCCACGAGGTACTTCTTGACGTCCACGCCCTTGAAGAAGGCCCGCACGTATTCGTCGCTCGGGTTGCGCAGGATCTCGTCGGGCGTGCCGATCTGCACGATGCGTCCGCCCTCCATGATGGCAATGCGGTTGCCGATGCGAAACGCCTCGTCCAGATCGTGGGACACGAACACGATGGTGCGGCGGTGGTCCTTCTGCAACTGCAGCAGCAGCTCCTGCATCTCGGTGCGCTTGAGCGGGTCCAGGGCCGAGAAGGCTTCGTCCATCAGCATGAGGGACGGATCCACCGCCAGCGCGCGCGCCAGCCCGACACGCTGCTGCATGCCGCCCGACAGCTCGGCCGGCCGCTTGTGCGCAAAGGAACGCAGGCCGACCTGCTCGAGCACCTCGAGGGCACGGCGTTCGCGCGTCTTGCGGTCCACGCCCGCCACCTCCAGGCCGAAGGCGGTGTTGTCGAGCACCGTGCGGTGCGGCAGCAGCGCGAAGGACTGGAACACCATGGCCATGTCGCGCCGGCGCAGTTCGACCAGGGCCTTTCGGCCCATGGCGGCCACATCATGCCCGCCCACCAGCACCTGGCCGTGGGTGGGCTCGACAAGGCGGTTGAGCAGGCGGATCAGCGTCGACTTGCCGGAGCCCGACAGGCCCATCAGCACGAAGATCTCGCCCTCCTCGACCGAGAAGTTGGCGTCCTTGACGCCCACGACCATGCCGGTCTGCCGGAAGATCTCGTCTTTCGTGCGGCCCTGGCGCAGCAGGTCCATGGCCAGTGCCGGCTGTGGCCCGAAGACCTTGTGCAGATGCCGGACGACGAGCTTTTCCGCCACGCCGTCAGTCCGCCTGCGCGAACACCGTCAACACACCGGTGTAGGCGTACACATGGTTGCGTGCGATTTCGCCCCCCGCGAAGAAACCGACCAGCGGGACGTCGCCGAGGGCCCGGCGCACGATCTGCATTTCTGCGCTGGGCCCGCCAAAATGCGGTCCGCCTCGGCCGGAGCAGCTCACGTAGATGGCGCCAGCGATTCGGCGAGCCGGATGCGGCGCGGCATCCAGCCCCGAGGCGGCCAGCGCGGAGGCGGTTTCCATGCTGAGCTCCAGCGGCTCGAGCTCTTCGCGGATCTCGGCGCAGACCCGCACCAGATCGGCCCGGGCGGCCTGCACACTGCGCTGGCAGAAGGCCATCTGCATGCCGGCGCTGACCTGGTCGGCCACCGCGATGCCCCGGCGCGCAGGGTCCAGCCCGATGATGTGGCGCACGATCACGTCGTTGCCGAAGTTGCCGGCGCGGCCCACGCCCTCGCCGCCGTCGGCATCGGCCGAACGCTGCAGGCCCACCAGGGTCTGGCGGATCTTGGCGAGTGCGCGATGCGGATCGTCGAGCGAGACGCCGAGTTCCTGCAGCAGCACGTCCAGCGCAGGCTGGCCATCGAGTTCGAGCACCAGGTTTTTCTCGCCCGCAGTGATGCGGCGCAGACCCGACAGCGGCTGGCAGCCCTGCGTGACGCGCGAGACCAGATGCACGTCTGCGCCGAAAGCCACGCCACTGAGCCCGCCGCTGAAGACCCCGCCCGCGCCACCCTGGCCGCGGATATTGCCGTCGCCTGCCGCAGCGAACTGCACGGTGCGGGTGCGGCTGGCCGACAACCCGCCAAACAGGTACCCGGTGGCCGTGCGCGCAGCCATTTCCTCGATGAGTTCCGACAGGTCCAGCGTGTTGCCGTCGGCATGCACCAGCGCCGTGTGTGCCTCGAAGCCCAGGCTCAGCGGCGCCACGCCGGAGAACACGCGGTACTGGTCGGTGGGCAGCTCGCACAGCATCACGGCCATGGCCGGCTCGTCGAAGTACTCGACATTGTTGGAGGCCACCCCCACACCCACGGTACCGGACCAGTCCGTGATGCCGGGCAGTTCGCCGCCCAGGTGGTCCAGGATCGCCTGGGCCTCGCCGGCATAGTGGTCGGTGATGTAGAGCAGCCCGAGCGTGGGCGCATTCGCATACCCGTGCAGCGCCATCTGCGCGCGCAACTGCGCCAGCACCAGCCCCGCTGCCATCATCCACTGTGGATGGGTGGCGTGTCCGTAGGGAAACATCTTCATCGGCTGCCGGCTGCCGGTTTGCGGCCGGTCTTGCGCGCCGGGCTGCGCCGGGCTGCCGCACCGGTGCCGGTGGCCATCTTGCGGCCCGCCTTGACCGCCTCCTTGGCGATACCGGCGGCCATGTTCCGGGTGGCGTCGATGGCGGTAGTGCGACCGGCGTCCTTCAGGGCCGACGCGGCGATCTGCTGGAACTGCTGCGTGAGTGCGCCCCACAGCTGCAAGGGATCGACCAGCGACGGGGCGCCAGCCGCGGGCTTGGCGGCGGCGTCGGACGCTGCTGCCTTGCGCACGCCCGGGGGTTTGGCCGTGGCCTTGCGGGCGGCGCTGCCAACGGCAGTGGCCGCGTCGGACACGGTTTTGGCCGCGCTTTCGGCTGTCTCCGTGACGCGCTGCATGCCCTGCGCCACCGAGTCGGCCGCCTTGAGCTTGAAGGCGTTGGCGACATCACCGAGGTTGAAGTTCATGCCCTGCAGTGTGGCCAGCGTCATCTTCTGCACCTCCAGTGCCTGGATGGTGGCGCCCAGGGCCCGCGAATTCTGCTCCAGCCAGAAATGCACCGCCTTGAGCTCCTCGATGCGCTTTTCGAGTTCCTCGGGATTCAGCGACGGCGCGACCCAGTTGGCCAGGTTGGGCATTTGCGGGACGCTCTGGGAGGCCCCCTTGGCAAGGCTCTGCAGGAAATCGAACCCCGGCACGAACTTGCCGAAGCCGCTGCTGGCTGAATCGCTCATGGTGTCTCCAAAAAGGCGCGTCCGGATCAGACCGTGACAGCTTACCCCAATGTGGAGACCCTGGCGACCGTACCAGGGCCGCCAGCCCTCCGCCTCAATGCTTGTGCATCACGGGCGCCGTGGACACGGGGACCTTTAGCTCGATCCTGCTTTCGGCGCCCTTGGCATCCTTGAAGACCAGCGTCAGGGGAACTGTGCTGTCCTTGGCCAGGGGACCCTTGAGGTCCATCAGCATCACATGGTAGCCGCCGGGCTTGAGCTCCACGGTCTTGCCGGCGGGCAGTTCCAGGCCGGCCTCGAGGGCACGCATCTTCATGATGTTGCCCTCCATCTTCATTTCATGGACTTCCGTCACGCCGGCCACCGGGCTGGACGCCGACACCAGACGGGAGCCGTCCTTGGCGGTGATCTTCATGAATGCACCGGTGCCCGTCTGGCCGGGAACTGCGGCACGGACCCAGGGGTCCTTGACCACGATGGACTGGGCGACGGCGGAGGTGGATGCGAAGGCCGCCATCAGGGCGGCAAGAGCGAGTTGCGAGAGTTTCATGGTGTTCCTTGGATCGGGCATGAATGCCTGGAGTAATCTGGGAGGCGACCAGGCCCCCGGGCCTGAGGAAGGCTGCCCGGTGCTGGCATGGCGCGCAATGTCATGCAATAGGCGGGAGGGAAGGGACTCGCACGGTGTCACCCGGCGCGCGCCCTGCGAAGGCTTCAGGCCTGCGCGGGGGGGCCACGGCCAGGGGAGGGCCCCGCAGCGCGGACCAGGCGAACCGGTTCGGTCTGCAGGACCCTGCCGGGCGGGTCAGCATCTCGGGCGACCAGCACCGTTGCCAGCGCCGGTGGCGCCGCCATCTGCAGACACAGCGGACAGTCCAGCAACCCTGCGCCAGCGGGTACGGCACCGGCGTCTTCGCCCACCGGCAGGAACTTCAGCGCTCCGCCAGCAGAACACACCAGCGTCGACGGCTGGGGCTGGATCAGCGGCGATGCGATGGCGACACCCACCGCCAATGCAAACCACACCAGCACCTGGCGGGCGAGAAGGCGGGCGTCGCGCAATCGCTGCATGGAAAAATTATCGCATGCAGGGCATCGGCGATGGTGCTGAGGGCGTCGCGCAAGCCCCCGTGCGACCCGTTGGACTTGACGCCGGTCAAAGACATCCGCCACGCCCCGGCGCATCATGGCATCGCAGCATACCCCACAGGAGAGACACCATGGACAAGACACAACTCCAAGCCTTCAGGCGCCAGCTGGAAGGCGACCGCACCGCACTGCTCGCGCAGCTGGCACAGTTGCGCGGCGGCGAAGTCGGCCGGGCGCAGGCCTCGGCCGCGCATTTCAGCGACAGCGAGGACTCGCGGGCCCAACGCGCCACCGAACGCGATCTGGAGCTGGCGCTGGACGACCACGAAACCCTGGCCCTGAAGCAGATCGACGCCGCATTGGCCCGCATCGAGTCCGGCGTGTATGGCGAGTGCCTGGATTGCGGGGAAGCCATCGCCCTGGCCCGCCTGCAGGCAACACCGCAGGCACTGCGCTGCATCGGATGCCAGCAGAAGTTCGAAGGCGCCGGCACGGCCTGATCCGCAGCTGCAAGCCGCCGGGACAGCGGCCCCGCCCGATGCGCATCGCGCCCTGTTATCCTGCGCGCACACTGCTGCCCGGGCCCTGGGGGTGGTGAGCCACGATGACCTACACCTTCGCCTCAGCCACCATCCTGCTGCTGCTGATCACCGACCCGTTCGGCAGCATCCCGATTTTTGCCAATGCCCTGCGCAATGTGGCGCCCGAACGCCGCACGCTGGTGATCGTGCGCGAGGTGCTGATCGCCTTCCTGCTGCTGTTGACCTTCATGTTCATCGGCGACGCCTTCCTGCGGGTCATGAACCTCAGCGGGCTGTCGCTGCAGATCGCCGGCGGCGTGATCCTGTTCCTGATCGCGCTGCGCATGGTGTTCCCGCCGCCCGACGCGCAATCGACCGCCATCGTCGGCGAGCCGCTGATCGTGCCGCTCGCCGTGCCTGCGCTGGCCGGCCCGTCGGCGCTGGCCACCGTGATGCTGCTGGTGTCCGAGGCGCCCGAGCGGCGGCTGGAGTGGATCGCCGCTCTGTGTGTCACCATGGTGGTCTGCGCCATCGTGCTGGTGCTGGCCGAACGCATCCAGAAGGTGCTGGGCGAGCGTTTCGTGGTCGCTGTCGAGCGGCTGATGGGCCTGATCCTGGTGGCGGTGGCGGTCGAGATGCTGCTGCGCGGGCTCAAGCAGTTCATTACGCAGCTGCCGGGGGGCTAGACCACGCCCATCAGTTGGCAGGTGCGCGACCGGCAAGGGCCGCGATCCGCTGGTCGATCGCGCCGAACACCGACTGCCCGTCGCGCCCCTTCATCTCGATGCGGATGGTGTCGCCGAACTTCATGTAGCCGGTGGACGGCTGTCCATCCTGCAGGGTCTCCATGGCGCGCTTCTCGGCGATGCAGCCGTAACCCTTGGGCCACTCCATGCGCCCGTGGGCCTCGATACCCTTGTTGCTGACGGTGCCGGAGCCGACGATGGAGCCGGCCCGCACATTGCGCGTCCTGCACAGATGGGCGATCAGCTGGCCGAAGTGGAAGCGCATCTCCGTTCCAGCCTCGCACAGGCCGACCTTGCGGCCGTTCCAGGTGGACTGCAGGGTGAGGTGCAGCCGGCCCTTGTCCCAGGCATCGCCGACTTCGTCCAGGGTGACGGCCACCGGGCTGAAGGCCGTGGCCGGCTTGCTCTGCACAAATCCGAAACCCTTGGCCAGTTCGTCCGGGATCAGGTTGCGCAGGCTCACATCGTTGGCCAGCGCAAGCAGGCGGACGCCCTCCAGGGCGCGCTCGGGAGAGGAGCCCATGGGCACGTCACCGGTGATGACCACGACCTCAGCCTCGAAGTCGATGCCCATGTCCTCGCTGGGGCAGACCACATCGTCACAGGGGCCCAGCATGGCATCGCTGACGCCCTGGTACATCAGGGGATCGGTGTGGAAACTCTCCGGCACGGCGGCCTTGCGCGCAGCCCGCACCAGCTCCACATGGTTCAGAAAGGCCGAGCCATCGGCCCACTGGTAGGCACGTGGCAAAGGGGCCATGCACTGCCTGGGATCGAACGCGAAGGCGTGGCGTGCCTTGCCATGGTTGAGCGTCTCGTACAGGTCCTGCAGCTGGGGTGAGAGGAAGTTCCAGTCGTCCAGGACCTGCTGCAGCCGGTCCGCGATGCCGGTCGCATAATGGGCGGTGGACAGGTCGCGAGACACAACCAGCAACTGACCGTCCCGCGAGCCGTCCCTGTAGGTGCCAAGTTTCATGGTTGCAGTGTATTTCAGATGAATTCCGCCCCCGCACCGATCCCGCCGCTCGCACTGGCCGCGCTGACCATCTGCGTGCTGCTGGCCCATGCGGTCGTGGTGCAGAACACCGTGGGGGCGATGGCTGCCGCCTCGCCTGCCAGCCCCCGGGTGCTGCTCACCCGCACGGTGCGGCTGCCAGCGCCGGTGGCCGCTGCGCCCGTGCCGCCTGCTCCAGCGCGCAAGGTGGCCGCCGCGCAGCGCAAGCGTGCGCCGAGTGCGGCTCCACCCTCCGCTGGCGCGGCGAACGAAGGCCCCTCGCCTGCGGGGACGGCCGAACCGGCGCCGATGCCGCAGACCATTGCGGCGTTGCCCGAGCCCACGACCGGGGCGGTCGACAACCAGGCGCAGGCGCCCGTGTCCGCAGCTTCCGCACCTGAGCCGGGGAGCCCGCCTGCGGACCTGCAGGCCGCCCGCCCCCCCGAAGACGCAACATCGGCGTCCGTGGAAAGTGCTGCCGCCGGACCAGCAGTCGGGGCGGGCGCCTCGCAGGCATCTGGCCTTGCGCAGACCCAGCCAGCAGGCGGGGAGTCCGCGCCCGAGACCCGCAGCTATGCCGTCCCCGCACCCATACGGCTCAAGTTCGATGCCACCGGCATGCGCGGCAAGTTGCGCTACAGCGCCTTCGGCGAGCTGGCGTGGCTGCACGACGGCGCCAGCTACGAGGCCCGCCTGCAGCTCAGCGCCTTCCTGGTGGGCTCCCGGGTGTTGACCAGCACCGGCACGCTGACGACGACCGGCCTCGCGCCCAAGCGCTACGGCGACAAGTTCCGCTCCGAGACAGCAGCCCACTTCGAGCGCGACCGTGGCCGTGTGGTGTTCAGCGCCAACACCCCCGAGGCCGTGCTGCTGCCCGGTGCCCAGGACCAGCTCAGCGTCTTCCTGCAGCTGGCAGCCATGCTGGCAGCCGAACCGCAGCGCTACCCGCCCGGCAGCACGATCAGCATGCAGACCGTCGGCACCCGGATCGCAGAGCCCTGGACGTTCACGGTCGACGCCGCCGAGACACTTGCCCTGCCCGGCGGCGAGCAGCAGTCGCTGCGCCTGACGCGGCTGCCACGGCGCGAGTACGACCAGAAGGTCGAGATCTGGCTGGCCCCCGCGCTGGCCTACCTGCCGGCCCGCATCCGCATCACCCAGAGCAACGGCGATTTCATCGACCAGCAGTGGCGCAGCACCGAGACGCCTTGAAAAGCCCTGATTCGCGTCCACGTGCAGTAGAACCCCTGTTCCAGGAGAATGAACCATGCACATGCTCTACGACTCCGAGAGTTTTTCCGTGACCCACATGCTTGCGAACGCCCCTGAGATGGTTGCGGGCGCGCAGAGCACCCCACCCGCGCCCGCCATCGCCCGCCATGGCTTCGAGATCATCGACAAGCGGGTGGGCAAAGAGGTCTACCTCGATGGCTCCTGGGCCGAGCTGTTCCAGCAGCACATTGCCGCCTGGCAGGTGCGCACGCCCAGCCAGGAGGAAGTGGAAAGCACCCTGGAAGGCTATGCCGAACTGGCCCAGAACCCTTTGCGGGTGCACTGAGTCACCCATCTGCCCCAGGCCCACCCCTGGATGACATACCGGGCAAGGCCCATCCTGCCGCGATTTGCCGCAGCATCGGCGCTCGCCCTGCTGCTGGCGGGCTGCACTGCAGTGCCAGCGCCGGACATGCGCCAGCGCGTGGATGCCCTGCTGCCTGCCGACCTGATCCTGCTCGGTGAGCAGCACGACGCCGATGCGCATCAGCAACTGCAGCGGGCGGTCGTGCTGGACCTGGCCGGACGCGGCCAGCTGTCCGCGTTGGCGCTCGAAATGGCAGACCAGGGCCGCTCCACCCTGGGACTGCCGGCCGATGCGAGTGAAACGCAGGTGCGCGATGCCCTGCGATGGCAACAGGCCGGCTGGCCGTGGGAGCGTTACGGCCCGGTGGTGATGGCAGCGGTGCGGCATGCCGTGCCGGTGCACGGCGCCAACCTGCCCCGGGAAGCGATGCGCGCCGCGATGGGCGACACCGGGCTGGATGCGCACCTGGCGCCCGCGCTGCTGGAGCAGCAGCGCGAAGGCATCCGTGCCGGACACTGCGCCCTGTTGCCCGAGAGCCAGATTGCCCCGATGACGCGCATCCAGATTGCGCGGGATGCAGCGATGGCCCAGACCCTGCAGGCGGTGCACCGGCCTGGCAAGACAGCGATCCTGGTGGCGGGTGGCGGGCATGTACGCCGCGACATCGGCGTGCCGACGCATCTTCCCACGCGCTTCACGACCCGGGTGGTGCTGGCCGTGGCGGGCGTACCGGCCGACAGTGCGGGTGGCGCCGCCGACACCGTCTGGCAGACCCCGTCGCTGCCGCCCAAGGACTATTGCGCCGAATTGAAGAAGCAGCTCAGGAAGGGCTGAGCCGGCTCAGCAGCGCGCGTAGACGCAGAACACACCGTCGGGCTGCTGCGAGGTCGCGTAATGGCGGTCGTGCACGAAATGCACCTGGCGGATGCGCCCCTGCTGCACCAGTTCCGCCAGACGGACGCGAAAGCCCAGCGACTCGAACACCTCGAGCTTCACCGTGAAGGCAAACGGCGCGCCCGGCCGCAGCACCCGGAACAGCTCGTCCAGGCATCCCGCGCCCACGTGGCCATGGGTGAAAGTGCCACAGCAGCTCATGCCGCCATAGCGGGCGTCGGCGATCGCCAGCGGCTGGTTCAGGTCCGCCACGATGAAGTTCCGGTAGACGCCACGCCGCTGCGCCACCCGCATCATCTCGGGCGACACGTCCAGACCGTCGATGGTGGTGAATCCATGGCCGGCCAGGCCCTGGCCCAGCAGACCGGTGCCGCAACCAATATCGAGCACCTCGGCCTGCCGGTCGGCCAGGTGGTCCGCCAACAGGCGTGCCACCGTCTGCGGCGACAGGTACTGCAGGCCCTGCAGCATGGTGTCGTCATAGGTTTCCGCCCAGTCGCGGTACAGCGCGCGGGACTTCTCGTCGCTGTCCAGGGCATAGGCGCGCTCCAGGAGTTGCGCGGCTTGCGGGCTCACGCCCGGCGGGATGATGCGGGTGCTGCTCATGGTCGCAGTGTAGGCCGCAGGCCGTGTCCTGATCCTGGTCAGACAGCGCAATCGGACCAAGGGTTTACCCGTATTGAGCGAAGCTGCGCGCGAACATATAAACTTCTCTGGTTTCTATGAGAAACATGGTTTTATATATGAAACCATTTGTCGCTTTACGGAGCCCCGCATGACCACCACCGCCACCGCCCCTTCGCCCACCTTCGGGCCACCGGCCGGCATGAACCTCGACCAATGGATGCGCAGCCGGGTGGCCACGCGGGCCACGCGCCGTTACGACTGGGACGCGCTGAAGTTCCAGGCTGAGTTCGACCCCAGGTTCGCCCGTGCCCAGATGCGTTACGTGGGCACCGGCGCCACCGGTGTGGCCGAAGACAGCAACACGGTGCAGGCCGAGCATTTCACCTTTTCCACGATGATCCTGCCCGCCGGCGCCGAAGGGCCCCTGCATCTGCACACCGATGCCGAGGAGGTCTTCTTCATCCTGCGCGGACGTGTCAAACTCATTGCCGAGCTCAACGGGGAAACCTGGGAGATGGAGGCCAGCGACCGGGACCTGATCTCCTGGCCGGTCGGCGTGTACCGCGGCGTGGTCAACATCGGTGACGAGGAGGCCCTGATGTGCGTGATCGTCGGAACCCCGAAGCCCACCAACCCGACCTACCCGCCGGGCCATCCGCTGTCCAAGGTCAAGCGCTGAGCCGTTTTTCGTTCTGCCACCCACAAAGGAAACTCCATGAGCGTGTCCGGCATCGATGCCATCACTTTCGGGGCCAGCGACCTGGCCACCTGCCGCAAGTTCTTTGCCGACTGGGGCCTGTCCCTGGTGTCCGAAGGCGCCCAGGAACTGGTGTTCGAGTCCCTCAATGGCTGCCAGGTGACCATCGCGCAGTCGGACAAGCCCGGCCTGCCCGCCGGCATGGAGCCGGACCCGACAGTGCGCGAGGTGGTCTGGGGCGTCCAGACCGAGGCCGACCTGGCGCACTACCGCGCACAACTGCACGACCAGCCAGGCTTCCTGGACGAGGGCACCCGCATCGGATGCACCGACCCCAACGGCCTGGCGATCCGGCTGCAGGTCTCGCGCAAGCGCCCGCTGGAACTGGCCTGCGCCCGGACCAACACCTGGGACGAGCGCCCGCGCGTGAACCAGCCCAGCCCGGCCTATGACAGGGCCACCCCGATCGAGGTCGGGCATGTCGTCTTCTTCGTCACCGATCTTGCAGCGGTCTCCAGCTTCTACATGCGCAAGCTGGGGTTCACCGTCTCCGACCGCTACCCCGAGCGCGGCTGTTTCCTGCGCTGCGCGCCCGAGGGCGGGCACCATGACCTGTTCCTGCTGCAGTTGCCACAGCCCAAGCGCGGGCTGAACCATGTGGCCTTCACGGTGCGTGACGTGCACGAGGTGTTCGGCGGCGGCATGCACATGTCCCGCTGCGGCTGGGACACCGAAATCGGCCCGGGCCGGCACCCGATCTCGTCGGCCATCTTCTGGTACTGCCCCAGCCCGGCGGGTGCCCTGGTCGAGTACTACACCGACGAAGACCAGCTGACCGCCGACTGGAAGGCGCGCGACTTCACACCAGGCCCCACGGTGTTTGCCGAATGGGCCATCAAGGGCGGCATCGACGGCACGACCCGGCGCCAGAAGGATGCCGGTGCGCCAAGCGGCCGCTTCATGACCGACAAGACCTGAGTCTTTCTCCAACCACCCCTCCCCTGGAGCACCCCATGCGTACCGCAGCCATGTACAACGAAACCCACCAGTCGCGCACCGCGCCACCCACTGCCTATGAAAGCCTGCTGGGCGATGCGATCGAACGCGCCTTCGCCCAGGACATCCACGACCTCGAGGGCCTGGTCGCCTACCTGAACCGGTCCGGCCCCTCCGGCCCCAATGGCCAGCCCTGGACGGCCGAGAACTACAGCCGCGAAATCGCCCGCCTGGGCGCCTGAACCGAGCGCACCAAGGAGCCCCCGCCATGAACACCTCCGTTGTCAATTTCCAGGCCGATCCGGTCGATGCCGCGCTGGCCGTGGGCCTGAAGGACCTCTGGTACCCGGTCTGCCCCTCCGGTTTCATCCAGGACAGCCCGATCTCGCTGCGCCGTCTGGGCTACAAGATCGTGCTCTGGCGCGACCAGGCCGGACAGGTCCATGCCCTGGAAGACCACTGCCCGCACCGTGGCGCGCCGCTGTCGCTGGGGGTGAACCTGGGGGACCGCCTGGCCTGCCCCTACCATGGCGTCGAGGTGCGCTGCGACGGCACGGTGACGCGGGTGCCCGGCAACCCCGGGTGCAAGCTCGAGGGCTCGCGGCCAGCGCGCATGTTCCATGCGACCGAGTCCAATGGCGCGGTGTTCCTGTTCAACTCTGCGGCGCCGCAGATCGACACGCCGCCACCGTTGCGCCTGCCGGAGCAGCTGACCTCGCCGGAGTGGTCCTCGTTCCTGTGCTACACCGAATGGGGCTGCGACTACCGCTACGTGGTGGACAACGTCATCGACCCGATGCATGGCGCCTTCCTGCACAAGCAGTCGCACTCGATGGCCGAGGGCGAGATCAGCGCCGAGTTCCAGATCCGCGACACCGACACCGGCTTCTTCTTCGAAAAGAAGGGCCAGCGCAACGTCAATTTCGACTGGACGGAGTGGCTCGACACCGGCATCCACCTGATGCGCCTGGAAATTCCCTACCCCAAGACCGGCGGCCCGGGCGGCAGCTTCACCATCATCGGAAGCTACACGCCCAACACCGCCAACGTGGCGGGCGTGTTCCACTGGCGCTGCCGCAAGCTGGCCGGCTGGCAGCGCGACACCTGGCGCTTCCTGTACAAGAACCGTCTGGAGCAGCGCCACTGGCATGTGCTGGAACAGGACCGCGTGGCCGTGGAGAATATGGAGCCCGACGCCAACCAGCGCGAGCACCTGTATGCTCACGACATGGGCATTGTCCGGCTGCGCCGCCACCTGAAAGGGCTGGCCAAGCAGCAGATCGACCGCCTCGCGACCAAAGCCTGACCACCCCTTCCACGCCACTTCCCCGCTGCTGCCACGATGTCCGAATCCCTGACCGCCCTGATCCACACCTTGCGCTTCGAGGCCGAGGACATCACCAGCATCGAACTGCGGCCGGTGGGTGGCGGGAGTTTCCCCGGCTTCGCTCCGGGCTCCCACATCGACCTGCACCTGCCCAATGCGATGGTGCGCAGCTACTCGCTGGTGAACCCGTCGGGTGAAACCCACCGCTACGTGGTGGCCGTGCTGAAGGACCGCGCCAGCCGTGGCGGCTCGCGCTGCGTGCATGAACAGCTGCGCGTGGGCATGCAGGTCCGGATCAGCGCGCCGCGCAACAACTTCCACCTGCATGAAGACGCCGGCGGCACCGTGCTGGTCGCCGGGGGCATCGGTGTCACGCCACTGCTGTGCATGGCGCTGCGGCTGAAGGCGCTGGGCCGCCCGTTCGAGTTCCTGTACTTCGCGCGTTCCCGTGCGAGTGCTGCGTTTGTGCCCGAGATCGAGGCGCTGGGGGTGCCGGTCACCTGGCACTTCGACGCCGAAAAGGGCGGCCCCCCGGACCTGCGCGCGCTGCTGGCCGCGCGACCGGCGCAAGCCGACACGCACTACTACGCCTGCGGGCCGGCCGTGATGCTGGACAGCTTCGAGAAATCCTGCGCCGAGCTGGGTTATGCCAACGCCCATATCGAGCGCTTCACGGCGGTCGAGGTGGCTGCCTCGGCAGACGCGCGCGCGGGCTATACCGTCGAGCTCAAGCGCGCCGGCAAGGAATTCCAGGTCCAGGCAGGGCAGAACCTGCTGGCCGCATTGCGCGCCGCGGGGGCGGACCCCTCCACCAGCTGCGAAGAGGGCATCTGCGGTTCCTGCGAAACCAGGGTGCTGGCCGGCATCCCGGACCACCGCGACTCCGTCCTGAGCCCATCGGAGCAGGCTGCCAACACCACGATGATGGTCTGTGTATCGGGGTGCAAGAGCGAGCGGCTGGTGCTGGACCTCTGACCCGGCTCAGTTCGCAGGTCCATGCTCTGGCTGCGCACACTGGGCGACCCCCCACGCTGAGGCGCCGCCGGGCTCGCCCCGGGCCAGCGACGGCGGGGCACGCGGTACAGTCACAATCAGGCGGTTGTTTCCGGTTCCCCGGGCCAGCGCGATCGCCTGGTCCGGACCGGCGCATTTCAGACTACAAGCAAACACTGCGAGACATCCCTTGCCATCTTCCATGGCCCTGAACACCCGTGTGCCGGTCTACCGCGACCCCCAGTTCCGCAAGCTGTGGCTGGTGGGCATGCTGGTCTCGCTGATCCGCTGGCTGGAGATCCTCGCCTACGCGGTCTTCACCTACGACCAAACGCAATCCGCACTGTGGGTGGCCAGCCTGATGACGCTGCGCATGCTGCCGCTGGCGCTGTTCGGCCTGGCGCTGGGCGCGCTGGCCGCCCGGGTATCCCGCCGCCGCGTGTTGCTGCTGACCCATGCGGCCCTGCTCGCCATCAGCCTGGTTTTGTTGCTGCTGTCGGCCTTCGGCACGATCGAAGTCTGGCACCTGGCGCTGGCCAGCGCACTGCACGGCACCGTGTGGGCCTGCGACATGCCCATGCGCCGCGCGCTGATGGGTGACATTGCCGGCCCCGGACGCGTCGCGCAGGCCATGTCGCTGGATGCCGTGACCTCCAACGCCTGCAGGCTGGTCGGGCCCGCCCTGGGCGGTTTCCTGATCGCCCACGGTGGCCTGACGGCGGTGTTCGCGGTCATCGCGCTGATCTTCGTGCCGGTGCTGGTGGCCCTGGCACGACTGGTCGAGCCCCGGGTCGAGCCTGCCGATCACAAACTGTCTTTGGGCGCCATGCTGACGGGCGGGTTTCAGGCGGCCCGGGAATCCCCCCTGCTGCTGGCCGCCCTCTGGCTGACGATCCTGTTCAACCTGTTTGCCTGGCCGATCCTGAGCATGGTGCCGGTGATCGGCCGCGAGCAATTGCAGCTCGATCCGCAGGGCGTGGGACTGCTGGCCAGCCTGGACGGCATCGGCGCATTGCTGGGGGCGCTGCTGCTGAGCACGGTGGCCAGCCGGCTTCGCCATGGGCCGGTCTACCTGGGGGCGGTGGTGGGTTTCCTGCTGCTGCAGATGCTGCTGGCCTGGAGCACGCTGGCCTGGGTCGCCGGCATGACCCTGTTCGCGCTCGGTGTCGTGCAGGCCGGATTCGCGGTGATGCAGACAACCCTGGTGTACACGGCGACGCCAGTCGCCCGGCGCGCGGAGGCCATGGGCCTGATGACCATGTGCATCGGCGCATCGCCGCTGGGTTTTCTGGCCGTGGGCGCACTCGCCGAACGCCTCGGCGCGCCGATGGCCACCCTGGTCTGCGGCATCTGCGGCCTGGTCGGTGTGGCGCTGACCTGGCCCCTGTGCCGCGCATGCCTGCGCGAGCCTGCTGCGGCCTGAGCAGGTCAATCGCGCTGCTGCGGCGGCGGCGTGTCGTCTGCGGGTGGCGCCGCGGATGCCGCGAACTCCGGATACACCTGCGCCACCACCGGGCCGTCCAGTGCCCAGGCCACGCACTGGCCCAGGTGCATCGGCTGCTTGCCGTCGGCCCGCCGCACGGCGACACCCCGCGTGCGTGCATGCCAGACCGGCACGATCTGATAGGCTGCGGCCGCAAGCTGCACCAGCATGTCGCGGATATGCGCACAGCCCACCTCGCCACCGAGCTGGCTCGCCACCTGGCGGCGCCACCCCTGCGCCAGGCTTGCGCCCACCAGCCCCTGCAGCGGGGGCAGCGACTGCCGGCAGGCCGCAAAAGGGCGGGCCAGGTACTCACCCGAGATGGCCTGCACCACCAACGCATCATCCACGGTGACACTCAGGCGGATGAGATGGACCGGCTCCCCGGCCGCAATCTGGCTACGCTCGAAACCCTGCGAGTCGTAATCGCGCTCGTCGCGCAGCAGCACCTCGATGTCCCACAAGCCGTCCGAGCGCCGGTAACCTTCGTACTGGGTCTGGCGCACATGGGTGCGGGTCCTGGTGGGGGCGTGGGTGGGAGAGTCCATGGCGCCATTGTCGGGGCCTTGCGAGGATCCCGCGCCAGGGGTACCCCCTCAGGCCGCGGCCCCCGGATACGGACTGTCGTCCGCGCCCTCCAGCATCGCCTGCGCGAGCTGCTCGACCATCTGCTGGCGCACACCGAGCGCCTGCGGGTCGTCCCACAGGTTGTGCAGTTCCAGCGGGTCCTGCTGCAGGTCGACCAGCTCGCCCCAGGCCTGCCCGTGCCACAGCGTGCAGCGGTGGGTGGCGGTGCGCAGCGTGCGCATGCGCATGCGCCGGTCGAAGCCGAAATCACGGCGCTGGCTCTCCTCCTCGATCAGCAGCGCCTCGCGCACGGCCCCGGCACGGCCGTCCATCACGGGCAGCAGGGAGCGCCCCTGCATCCCGTTGGTCGGCGCGATGCCGGCACGGTCGAGCACCGTGGCAGGGATGTCGATGGTCTGGGCCAGGGCCTGGCTCACCGGCTGCGCGGCGGGCCGTGCCGGGTCACGCCAGATGAAGGGCACGCGGGTCAGGGCGCCATAGTGCAGCCCCCCCTTGAACAGCAGCCCGCGTTCGCCCATCAGGTCACCATGGTCAGCCGTGAAAATCACCACCGTGTCGCCGTCCAGGCCCAGCCTGCGCAGCGTGGCCAGCACGCGACCGATGCCGTCGTCGATGCAGGCCAGGTTGCCGTGGTTGAGCGCGATCGCCTCGCGCGCCTCCTGTTCGCTGCAGGCAAAGCTGCCATAACCCGGCTTGAAGCCGGGTTGCGCCTGGCGCTGCGCGCGCAGGAATTGCAGGGGCGGCGGAGGGTGGGTCGGCGCTGCGTGGAAACCGGGCGGTAGCGTGATGTCCTGCGGGCGCACCGTGTCCCAGTAACGGCCCGGCGGGGTGTAGGGGTGGTGCGGGTCCGGGAAGGAACACTGGAGGAAGAACGGCGCATCGTCCTGCGCCATGCGCTCGAGCCGGGCGCAGGTCTCACTGGCGATCCAGTGCGTGGGGTGCAGTTCCTCGGGCAGTCGCGTGCGCCAGGCCTGGCCCAGTGCCGCCAGCGCCAGGCCGGGTGTGGGAATCGCATGGGCAGGGCCGATGAGGCGGTGGGCATCCGGTGTCTGGCGCCGCAGCCAGCGCCGCCAGTGCCCGTGCTGGTCGTCGCCATGGCCGATCGTCAGTGCCACGTCCTCGAAGCCGTAATACGGCAGCGCCAGCTCATGCTGCTGATCTTCCTCCCAGCGCTTCCAGACCTCCTGGCCATAACGGCCTGGAAACACCGCGCGGGCCTCGTCCAGCCGGGCCTGCCCCTGCGCCGGCCACGCCGTGGGCACCGCGGTGATGTTCTGCAGATGCGCCTTGCCCACCAGCGCGGTACGCCAGCCGCTGGCGCGCAGCGTGTCGACAAAGGTGCGCTCGCCCAGCGACAGCTCCCTCCCGTTCATGCGCAGGCCATGGGCGCTGGGCAGGCGGCCGGTCATGAGGGAGGCCCGGTTGGGCTGGCAGATGGGCGTGGCGACGTGGAACTGGTCGAAGCGCACACCCTGGCGCGCCAGCGCGTCGACATGCGGTGTACGCACATCGGGGCTGCCGTAACACCCCAGATGGTCGGCCCGGTGCTGATCCGTCACGATCAGCAGGAAGCTCGGTTTGCGGGCCATCGGGGTCGGCTGCCTCAGTCCGCCTTGATGTTGAGTTCCTTGGCCAGGCTGCCGTAGCGCAGGTTGTCGGATTTCATGTAGTCGGCCAGCAGCTGCGGCGTGCCGCCGACCACCTCGATGCCGGCTGCGGTGAGCTTCTCGCGCACATCGGGCAGCTTCAGCGCATCGTTGATCTCCTGGTTGATACGGGTGATCGCGGCAGCCGGCGTGCCGGCAGGCGCGAACACACCGTACCAGGCATTCACCTCGACACCCGGCACGCCCTGCTCGGTGGCCGTGGGCACGCTGGGCAGCAGGCTGGAGCGGGCCTTCTCGGTCACTGCCAGCGGCACCAGCTTGCCAGCCTTGATATGCGGCACGGCGCCGCCCAGGCCCACATACAGCAGCTTGACCTCGCCGGCGAGCGCGGCGGTGATCGAGGGCGCCACCCCGCGGTAGGGCACATGCAGCAGGTCGACCTTGGCCGATTTCTTGAGCATCTCGCCGGCGAAGTGCATCGGGGAGCCGTTACCCGCGCTGCCGTACGCAATGCCCGGCGACTTGCGCGCGGCCTCCATCGCGGCCTTCAGGTCGGTCACTCCCAGCTGCGGATTGGCCACCAGCACCAGCGGCGTGGTGGCGGGCGCAATCACCGGCACCAGGTCCTTGTGCACGTCGATGCCACCACCGGCGCCCGGCGCCAGCACATGGGGGGAGATCACCATGGTGTTGGGCGTGAGCAGCAGCGTGTGGCCGTCCGGCGCCGACTTGGCCACCGCACTGGCGCCGAGCAGCGCACCCGCACCCGGGCGGTTCTCGACGACGACCGGCTGCCCCAGCTTGGGAGCCAGCTTCTCGGCCAGGATGCGGGCTGTCAGGTCAGGCCCGCCACCGGCTGGGAACGGGACGATGATCGTCACAGGCTTGGACGGAAAGGCCTGGGCCACCGCTGTCAGCGGAAGCGCGGTGGCAAGCAGGCTGACAGCAGCAGCAGCGATTGCGGCGCGGCGGGAAATGCAGTACTTGGACATGAAAGGAATCTCCTGGTCTATTGGCGTTGAAATGTTGCTGACGGAACGGTGCCACTCAGGCGCCCAGCGGCACCGTCCAGGCGTCATACCCGTAGACCCAATCGGCATTGCCCTGGGTCTTCATCCACTGGTTGCCGCGCGAGCCGATCTGGATCTTGGCGGTGCGCTCCTGGCGCGCGCGGGCATAGGTCTGCAGCGCATCGGCAGCCTGCGCCGCAGTGGTGACCGGCCCGAGGCAGCGGGCCAGCACCACGGCATCCTCGATCGCCTGGCAGGCGCCCTGCGCCATGAAGGGCAGCATCGGGTGGCAGGCGTCGCCCAGCAGCGTGACATTGCCGCGGGACCATTGCGCCAGGGGCTCGCGTTCATACAGCGCGCTCTTGAGCACGCTGTCGCAGGCATCGAGCAGCTTGCGCGCATCCGGGTGGAAATCCTTGTAGAAACTGCGCAGTTCGTGCACGTCGCCTTCGCTGGTCCAGGACTCTTCATGCCAGGAGTCCTGCCCGGTGGTGGCGAACACGAATGTCTCCTTGCCCTGGTTCAGCGGAAAGGTGACGATCTGGCTCTGCGGATTCGGGCCCCACCACTTGGTGAAGGCGCCGATTTCCGGCACGTCCTGCACGCGTTCGGTGGGCACCACGGCGCGGAAGGACACCACGCCGGTGAAGCGCGGGCTCTCGGCACCGAACAGCGCGGCGCGCACCCGCGAGTGGATGCCATCGGCGCCGATCACGACATCATGCGTACGGCTGCTGCCGTCCTCGAAACCCAGCGTGACGCCCGCCGGCCCGGTTGCCATGCCCGTCATGCGCTTGCCGAACTGGATCTGCGCCTCCGGGAACGCGCCGGTCAGCGCCGCCAGCACATCGGCGCGGTGGATGGTGATCTGCGGCGCGCCATAGCTTTTTTCAGCATGGTCGCCCATGCCCAGGCGCGAGGTTTCGGCGCTGGTGTCCCAGTCGCGGCTGATGCGAAACGTGGGCCGCGCACCCGTGCGCCGCACCGCCTCGCCCACGCCCTGGCCCAGGCCGTCCAGCGCACGCACCGCGTTGGGCGTGAGGTTGATGTCGGCGCCGACGCGTGCGAACCTGCCCGCCTGCTCGTACACACTGATGCGATGCCCCTGGCGCTGCAGCGCGATGGCGGCGGTCAGACCACCCACGCCCGCGCCGACGATGCCTATGTCAAGTCCGTTCACGTCTTCTCTCCTTGTCAATCGGCCTGGATGCCGGCTTCCTTGATGATCTTGCCCATGTGGCCCTTGAGTACCCGCACGGTATCCGGCGACACCCCCTTGGGTGCGACCAGGCCCTGCCAGGCACCCGCTTCGGAGTCGTTGAATCCGGCCTCTGCCAAGGTCGGAACCTTGGGCGCCAGGGTGTTGGGCGTGCACGGCAGGGTGTAGCCGTCCGGGCTGGCCTTGGCCATCAGACTGGTCTGCTTGGCGGGGTAGGCCTGGGCAGGCGCGCTGCCCAGGTAAGCGGTCAATGCCAGGCCAGCGGCAACTGCGGACAGGACGAGGGATCGGCGCATCTGCATGGAAGTTCCTCGGGCTGATGAAGGGACAGGTCAGGGGTGAAAAAACGCGGGGGAGGGGCGCGGGAAAACACGCTGCATCGGAATCAGAACACGCCGCCAAAAGACCCGCCATCGAGCAGGATGTTCTGCCCGTTGATGTAGCCCGCATGCACGCTGCACAAGTAGGCACAGGTGTGGCCCAGCTCCTGCGGCAAACCGAAACGGTGCGCCGGGTGTTTCGCCAGCCGGTTCGCGCGCACCTGCTCGGGTGTGCTGCCTTCGCGTTGGGCTTGCGCGGCGAAGTTACCCGCCAGCCGCGCCGTGTCGAAGGTGCCCGGCAGCAGGTTGTTGATGGTCACGCCGCGCGCCACCGTGCTGCGCGCCAGGCCGGCCACGAAGCCGGTCAGGCCGCTGCGCGCGCCGGTGGACAGTCCCAGCCCGTCGACCGGCGATTTCACCGCGCTCGAGGTGATGTTGATGATGCGCCCGAAGCCGCGCGCCATCATGCCGTCCACGGTGGCCTTGATGAGTTCGATCGGCGCCAGCATGTTGGCGTCCACCGCGCGGTGCCAGGTGGCGCGGTCCCAGGTGCGGAAATCCCCCGGGGGCGGTCCACCCGCGTTGGTGACCAGGATGTCGAAGTCCGGATGGGACGCGAAGATGCGCGCCCGGCCTTCGTCGGTGGTCACGTCGGCGGTGACCCATTCCACCCGGCCTGCGCCCAGGGCGGCCAGCCGCGCCGCTGCGTCCTTGAGCGGGCCTTCGGTGCGGGCCACGATCACCACCGACACGCCATCCTGCACCAGGGCCTGCGCACAGGCATGGCCCAGCCCCGCGCTGGCGCCACACACCAGGGCTTTGCGGCCGGAAATGCCGAGATCCATCGCCTGCTCTCCTCAGTCCGCGGCCAGGGGCACGGCCTGGCGCAGATCCACATCCAGACGCGCCCAGGCGTCGATCTCGACACACAACTCCGGAAACACCAGGCCGCTGACGGCGACCAGCGTGGACGTCGGTGTGTGCGCACCAAAAAACTCACGGCGTGCGCGGCCCACGCCTTCCTTGTCGGCGATGTCGGTCACGTACACCACGGTCTTGACGATGTTGTGCCGGTGGCCGCCCGCCGAATGCACCAGGGCTTCGAGCTTTCGCAGCACCATCAGCGCCTGCGCGTACGCATCCAGCGGGGCGCCGCGCTGGGCCGCATCCCGGCTGGCGGGGTGGGCGGTCATGCCCGACAGCACCACCTCCTGGCCGATGCGGTAGGCATTGGTCCAGGTCGCGGTGGGCAGGTCCGGCACGGCCGGGCACTGGATCCTGTCGATCGGGGTCATGCTGATGCCTCCTCGCCGCTCACTGGCCACCGGCTCGCACGCGCGCGATGATGCGCTCGCGCACCGGCACGAAATCGTAGGTGGGGTAACACTGCGTGCTGAACACGCCCCAGGCCGAGCGCTCCAGTTCCAGGTTGACCAGCCCCAGCAGATGCGGCGGCACTTCCAGCGTGACGATCTGGCCCAGGCCCATGGCCACCGTCCAGGACACCACCCGCGTGCCCGGCACCGGGAAGCGCTCCCACCATTCGCTGGCCTTGAGCCGGGCCTGCACGTCGTCGAGCACCAGGCCCTCATGGTGCCGCAGCACGATGGTCAGCAGCATGTTCGGGTTGGGCGTGCCGGCTTCCGGCGGCGTGGGGGTTGCAGTCATGCGGCGTCTCCGTCAGCTGCCCGCCCAGGGCATCGGGTGGTCGTTGGTACCCCAGTAGAAACTCTTCTGGGCCGTGTACTCCAGGATGCCCAGGCGGCCCTTCTCGCGGCCGGTGCCGCTCATCTTCACGCCGCCAAAAGGCGTGCTGACCGAGAACAGCTTGTAGGTGTTGATCCACACCGTGCCGGTCTGCAGCGCGCGGCCGATGCGCCAGGCGGTCTTGTAGTCGCGCGTCCAGATGCCCGAGGCCAGGCCGAAAACGTTGTCGTTGCACTGGGCCAGCAGGTCGGCCTCGTCGCTCCAGGGCAGCAGCGCCAGCACCGGGCCGAAGATCTCCTCCTGGCACATGCGCGCGCTGTTGGGCAGGCCTTCGATCACGGTGGGCAGGTAATAACTGCCCTTGTCGTAATGGGCACCCGAAGGGCGCTCGCCACCGGCCAGCACCGTGCCGCCTTCGTCCCGGCCGAGCTGCACATAACGCTCCACGGTGGCACGGTGGTCCATGTTGACCAGCGGCCCCATCTGCGTGCGCTCGCTGGCCGGATCGCCGACCCGCAGCGCCTGCACACCCGCGAGCAGCCGGCGCTTGAATTCGTCGTACACGCTGGCATGCACGAATGCGCGCGAACCCGCGATGCAGGACTCCCCCGACGAGCTGAAGATGCCATACAGCACCCCGGCCACCGCATGGTCCAGATCGGCATCGGGGCACACGATGGTGGGCGACTTGCCGCCCAGCTCCAGCGAGGTCGGCATGAGCTTCTCGGCCGCCAGGCGCTGTATGCCCATGCCGACATTCGTGCCACCGGTAAAGGCGATGCGCCGGATGAGCGGGTGCTTGACCAGCGCGTCTCCCACGACGGAGCCCTTGCCCGGCAGCACGCTGACGATGCCGTCCGGCACACCGGCCTGCTGCGCGATGCGCGCCAGCTCGATCGCCATGCGCGGCGTGATCTCGGCCGGCTTGAACACGATGGCGCAGCCGGCTGCCAGCGCGGGCGCCATCTTCTGCGCCTCGCTGGCGATCGGCGAGTTCCAGGGCGTGATCGCGCCCACCACGCCCAGCGGCTCGTGCACGCTCATCGTGAAATAGTCGCCGCGCGCTGGGGTGAGCGTGTCCTCCCAGGTCTCGCAGGCGGCCGCGAAGAACTGGAAGGTGCCCGCCGCGCTGGCCACCAGCGCGCGGGTCTCGTTGATCGGCTTGCCGTTGTCCAGCCGCTGCAGCTGCGCCAGCTCCTCGGCGCGTTCGCGGATGCCGGCGGCGATGCGGTGCAGGATCGTGGCGCGCTCATGCCGCTTGAGCTTGGCCCAGGCGGGTTGCTGGCGCACGCGCTCGGCGGTCTGCACGGCTTCGTCGACATCGGCAGCGGTGGCCGCATGCAGCGTGGCCACGGTGCTGCCATCGGCCGGGTATTCGGTGCTGTAGAGCGGGCCGCTGGCGTCGCGCCAGGTGCCGGCCATCAGGGTCTGGATCGTGGAGGTCATGGCGGGCTCAGAGGGTGACCGCTGCAACGCGGTTTTCCAGGAAACGCAGCGCCGACAACACCGTCAGCGCCGAGGTCTTGGGGTTGTCGGGCAGCGGCTTGCCGCGCATGGTGAGCTGCATCTCGCCGAAAGCGCCGCGCACGTCGATCTCATGGATGTTGTCGCGCACGCCGGGGTCGGCGATCAGGCGCACCCGCGTGGCGTCCAGCCCCAGGCCGGCCAGCGACAGCGTGGCCGCCACGTTGGCGTTCTTGGGGTAGAGCCGGGCGGCATCCCGCGCGCTGCCCTCGAAGATCACGAATGGCGCCTGCAGCGTGTCCAGGTCGACCAGCGCCTGGGCAGGGGAACCGCGCCAGCCGGCCGGAGGTTTGCGGCCGGTGTAGGTGACGGCGTCCAGGCCGGCGATGCGGGCTGCTGCGATGGCATCCACGCCGCCGATGGCGCCCGGCAGCAGGTGCAGCTGCGCGCCACCGCGCCGCGCCGCATCGGCCAGTCGCTCGGGCAGGCCCAGCTCGGACAGGGCGCCGACCGACAGCACCGCACATTCCACCCCCCGCTCCAGCGCCGGCAGCACATGCTCCACCAGTGCGCCGTGGCCGGCACATTCCAGCAGCAGGTAGGCAGCCTCGGGCACCTCGGTCACGACGCGGGTGCCGCCGGCCACGACCGCCTGCGTCGCGGCCAGGCTGCGCGCGGACACCACCACGGTGTCGATCTGCAGCCTGGCATGGCCCTGCAGGCGCTGGTAGACCGAGCGCCCGATGGCCCCGAAACCGATCAGCGTGAGCCGGCGCATCGCGCTTCAATCCTTCTTCAGAATCGGACCGGCAAACTTGGCGGCGAACGGCCCCCAGGCCTTCATGTCCACCTCGACCAGCACCGGCCCCTGCACGCGTAGCGCCTGCGCCAGCTGGTCTGCCGTCTGGCCCGGCTCGGACAGACGGAAATGCGGCACCTTGAGGCTGGCGCACAGGCCGGCGAACTCGGGGTTGAGCAGGTCCACATAACAGTGGCGGCTACCGTAGATGTCGTCCTGGATATTGCGGATCACGCCGTAGCTGGCGTCGTTCATCAGCAGGATCAGCACATCGGCCTTCTCCTGCACCGCGCAGGCCAGCTCGCCCAGGTTGAGCATGAAGCCGCCATCGCCCACCAGGGCCACGGTCTTGCGGCCCAGGCCGTGCACCGTGTTCGCAATCGCGGTACCGATGCCCATGGCCAGGCCCTGGCCGATGCCGCCGCCGAGTGCATGCACACCGGCGCGGGGATGGTCCAGCACCGGCGCGCGGTTGCCCCACATGCTGTTGGACAGGGTGATGTCGCGCACCCACCAGAGGTTCCCGCCCATCGCCTCGCCCAGGCCGTTCTTCAGGCGCACATAGGGACCCAGCGTGGCGTCCACCAGCGTGGCGGCTTCGGCCCGGGCATGTTTCACGTCGCTGGCGAGTTGCGGGTCGATCTGCATGCGGCCCTGCAGCCGGTCGGCCAGCGCGTCCAGGCTCAAGCCTGCATCACCATGCAGGAAACGGGTGCTGTCGTAGCCACGCCCGTCCACCAGCGGGTTCGCGTCGATGCGGTAGCGCGTGGCAGGCAGGTGCAGCCTGTAGCTCAGCGTCTCGTTGCTGCGCAGGCGCGAGCCCACCACCAGCATCGCGTCCACAGTCCCGTAGAAGGCCTCGACCGGTTTTTGCAGGTTGTACGAGCCCAGGCTCAGCGGATGGTACTCGGGCACCGTGCCGCGGCCCTGCACCGAGGTGACTACGGCCCAGCCCATGTCGACCAGCCGGCGGGCCGCAGCAGACGCACCCCGCGCGCCGCCACCCAGCCACAGCAGCGGCCGCTTCGCCTGCAGCAGGCACGCGGCCAGGGCATCCAGGGCGGCCGCAGACGGCTGCACCGGCGCCAAGGGCAAGGGAGCGATGTCGTCGGGCAGGTCGAGCAGCATCTTCTGCACGTCGATCGGGATCTCGATGCTCACCGGGCCGCAGGGCGGTGTCTGCGCAAGGCGCGCGGCCTCGCGCAGCGTGGCCAGCGCGGTGGCGGGGTTGCGGATGCGAAACGCGTCCTTGCCCACCGCCTTGAGCATGGCCAGTTGGGCGGGGTGCTCGTGGATGTAGCCCAGGTCGCGGTCCAGGTAGGGCGACTCGATCTGCCCGGTCAGGTGCAGCATCGGTGTGCCGGCGGTGATGGCCTCCACCAGCGCGCCGGCCGCATTGCCAGCACCGGTGCCGGTGCTGGTGACGCAGGCGCCCAGCACGCCCGTGACACGGGCATAGGCGTCGGCCATGTTGCAGGCCCCGGCCTCTCCGCGCGCCGACACGAAACGGATCTGCCCGCGGGTGTGGAACGCGTCCAGCATCGGCATGTTGTGGATCGAGATCACGCCGAAGGCCGCGCGGGTGCCGCACTGCTCCAGGAAGCGAACCACGAGTTCGCCCACCGTGATGCGGGGGATGCTGTGAGTCATGCCGGGGTTTTTTCCAGATGGGGTTGGGGCCGCCGGCCCTGCTGCGGCGGCAGATGGCTGATGCGTTGCGACAGCCGGGCTGCCGTGTCACAGACCTGCGCCACGATATCGCCCAGGGCCTGCGGATCGAACTGCTGCGCGGGAACGGTCACGCTGACCGCCGCCGTGATGCGCTGGTGCTCGTCGAACACCGGTGCGGCAATGGTGGAGATGCCGGACTCGAAGCCGCCCTGGCTCACACCGTAGCCGCGCTGCGCATCGGCGTCGATCATGTCCTTGAGGGCTGCCAGCGTGGTCGGTGTCTGCGGGGTGTAGGCCGCCAGCGGGCCCTCTCCGTACATGCGGCCCAGGTCGGCCAGCGTGCTGCCGCCCAGCAGCACGCGCCCGAGCACGGTCGCATGCGCGGGCAGGCGCGCGCCGACCTGGATCGAGTTGATCATGAGGGAGCGTCCGGTGGCCTTGGCCACGAACACCACCTCGCGGCCGTCGCGCACCACCAGGTGCGCGGTCAGGCCGGTGCGGGCGCACAGGTCGTCCAGGATCGGGCGGCCGTATTCGGTGAGCTCCATCGAGGCGAGGTATTCGAAGCCCAGGCGCAGTACGGCGATGCCCAGCTTGTAGCTGGCGGTATCGCCCACGCGCTCGACGAAACCCATCTGCTCCAGCGTCTGCAGCAACCGGAACACGGAGGCACGCGGCAGGTCCAGGCGTCGCGACAACTCGGCGCCGGTGAGTTCGCGCTCATTGCGCGAGAACTGCCCCAGCAGCTGCATGCCGCGCTGCAGGGCCGGCACCACGTAGCGGTCGCCGGAAGCGGTGTCGTTCATGGCGTGGCTCCTGTGTCCATGCCGATCAGGCGGTTCACGGCGGTGGCCGCCTCCAGCGGGCAGCTGTGTCCGACCGCACCGAGGTCGGTCCAGGTGGCGCCGAAGCGCTGTGCCAGCGCCTGGCAAGCGGCTGCCGGCGTGATGGTGTCGGCGCTGCCGCCGGCCACCTGGATCGGACAGGTCAACCCCGCCAGATCGGCGTCAATGTCTCCGCCCGACAACATGTGGCTCGCCTGGGTGTAACCGGCCGGATCGATGCCGGCCATCACCTGCGCGATGAAGGCCACCTGTTCGGCGCTGGCCTGCGCCGAAAGCATGGCGCTGGCGCGGGCCAGCGCCATGCCGGCCGGCCCCAGGCGGTGCAAGGTCGCGAGCCGGTCGTCCAGCTTCTTCTGGCGCTCGGCCGCCGGCAGGCCGACATGGCCCTGTGCCGGCGCCAGCAGCACCAGCCGGGCCAGGCGCGCCGGGCGCAGGGCGGCTGCACTGGCAGCCATCAGGGCCCCCAGCGAGTGGCCGACCAGCACCAGGGGACCGGCCGCGTCCCTCCCCAGCGCGTCGAGCCAGGCCCACATCCGCTCGGCATACTCCCGCGCCGGCGGTTGGGCGCTCGCCAAAGGGGTACTCGCTCCGTAACCGGGCGCATCCCAGGCCAGCGCGCGAATGGCAGGCACCGTGCGGCAGGCCACCTGCAGGAGCTGGCCCAGCCAGCTGGCAGATGCCGAGCCGATGCCGTGCAGCAGAACATGGGTCACTGGCCCGGTGTAGCCGGGCGAGGCGGCCTGGCGGAAGGCGACCGGGCCCAGCGCCGTGGGAACCACGGTCGTCGGGAACTGGGCGAGCTGCGGCGTCAACGGCATCTCACGCTCCTGGACCGTGCCACCCATCAGGTGCGCTTGATCTTGGTGAGCGGGCTGTCCGGCGGGTAGACCGGCGTGATCGGCTTCGGGGCCCCGAGCATCACGCACATCAGCGCGTCCTCGTCACCGATGTTGACCTCCTCGCGGTACACGCCGGGCGGCACCGAGATCAGGTCGCGCTCATGCAGGATGGACTCCCAGCGCTCGCCGTCCTTCTCGCAGACGATCTTCATCTTGCCGCGCATCACGAAGAAGGCCTCTTCCACGTCGTAGTGGATGTGCGAGGGGCCGACATGGCCGGCCGGGATCACCATGGTCGAGAACGTGAAATGCGCCGCAGGCACGGTGTTGCTGTCGCTGGCCACGCCGGTGCCGCCGGTGCCCATGTAGCGCATCTGCGCGCGGCGGTATTTCGGGTCGAAGTCGGCCTGGAACTTGAGTGCATCCCAGTCGTAGCGGCGGGTCTGGAAACGCGCGACGCGGCTCTCCATCCACTGCGCGAAGCTCTGGCCCTCGGAGCGCAGCATGCCCTTCTGGATCTCGGCCTCGGGCGGGATGTTGGCATCGAGCAGACCGCGTTCGTTGAAGACGGGCTGGTTGGCGGCGACGGCATGGGTGTTCATGGTGGGGTTCCTTGTCAGTTCAGGACAAAACCGCCGTTGACGGGCAGCAGTTGTCCGGTGATGAAGCCGCTCGCGCGGGTGAGCAGGAAGAGGGCTGCCGCAGTGACGTCTTCGGGGACCTGCGGGCGCTGGATCGCGCGGCCCTGCAGGTAATACTGGTGGCGGTCCTCGGGCACATAGGCAGTGGCTTCGACCAGCGTCAGGCCGGGGGCGATGGCGTTCACGGTGATGCCCTGGGGGCCGAGTTCGCGGGCCATGCCGCGCGTCATCGCGATGACTGCGCCCTTGCTGGCGATGTAGGCCATCAGGCGCGGTGCGCCCCACAGCGCGGTGTCGGAGGCCAGGTTGACGACGCGCCCGCTCCCCGAAGCCGCCAGGTGCGGCTGCGCGGCCACGGTGGTGAGCCAGGTGCCGCGCACGTTGACGTCCATCACCCGGTCCCAGGTGGCGGAGTCGAGCTGCTGCATGGTCTTGCCGCCGGAATTGGTGATGGCGCCGTTGTTGATCAGGCCGTCGAGCCCGCCCAGGGCTGCTGCAGCCGCGTCGACTCCGGCGGCGATGGAGGCGCCGTCGGCCAGGTCCATCGGCACATAGCGTGCGGCCTCGCCCAGTTCGCGGGCCAGCGCCTCGCCGCGCTCGTGCAGCACGTCGCTGATCACGACCCGCGCACCGGCAGCGACCAGGGCACGCGCAAAGGCCTCGCCCAGGCCGCGCGCGGCGCCGGTGACCAGCACGCGCCGGCCTTCCAGGCGGATTTCGGGAATGTCCATCGCGGCGTTCATGGGAGTACCTTCCCACTGGTGTGCGGCCTGGCCCGGGGCGGCCTGGTGGCGCTCATCCCGCCGCCCTCTGCGCGCTGGGCAGGTAATGCAGCACCCGCCGTTCGGCCAGCACCACGGCGTAGTAGGCCAGGATGCCGATCACCGTGAGCGCCGCAATCACCACGAACACCGCCGCCGTGTTGCCCTGGCCCTCGAAGAAGACCAGCATGTAGCCCAGGCCCATGTTGCCGCCGACGAGTTCGCCCACCACCACACCGATGACCGCCAGCGTGCTGGCGATGCGCAGCCCGGAGAACAGCGACGGCAGCGTGGTCGGGTACTCGACCATGGTGAACACCTGCATGCGGGTGGCCGAGAAGGAGCGGGCCAGGTTGATCATGTCGTGGTCCATCGCCCGCATGGCCGACAAGACGTTGATCAGCACCGGGAAGAACACGATCAGGATCGCCACCAGGATCTTGGGGTAGATGGTGTAGCCCAGCCACATCACGAACAGCGGCGCGAAGGCCACCTTGGGCGCGATCTGCAGCGCCAGCAGATAGGGCGAGAGCACGGCCTCGACCCGCGGCGACACGCCCAGCGCATAACCGATCAGCGCGCCCAGGATGGAGCCCAGCACGAAGCCGATCACCACCTCCAGCGTGGTGATGCCCGCATGCCAGAGCAGGCGCTCGCTGTCCCAGATACGCGCGGCCTCCGCGAGCACCTTGGTCAGCGGCGGCAGCACGAACTCGGGCACACCCAGCCAGCCGGGTCCGAACTGCCACAGCAGCAGGAACACCACCAGCACCAGGAAGCTCCAGGCGGCGGTGACCAGCGAAGAAGAATCGGTCGACATGGGTGCGCGCTTCGACCCGGCTTACTTGCCGGTGACGAACTGGTTGGTGTAGAGGTCCTTCAGCGGCGCAGCCGCTGGCACGACGCCGTTGGCCACATAGAACTTCTGCAGGTCGGACAGGCGGGCCTCGTCCATGGCGCCCGGCACCCTCTGGTTCGCGTAGACGTACTTGTTGTACATGCCGAACATCTGCTCGATGGAGGCTTCCTTGCCCTTGTGCGTGGTCACATGGTTGGCGTAGGCGATCGCGGCTTCCTTCGGGTTGGCCATGATGTCCTTCATGCCCTTGAGCGTCGCGCGCACCAGCTTCTGCACCAGCTGCGGGTTCTTCTGGATGGTCTCGTCCGACACCAGGATGGCCTGCGCCATGCTCTTGAAGTACACGTCGGCGGGCAGGATGTCGACCTGGGCACCGGCATCCATCGCGTTCACCGTCCAGTCGGGCGTGCCGGCCATGCCGGTGGCCTTCTTGGCGGCAAACTGCTGCCACACACCGGCCGGGCCGGCGGCCTGGATGGTCACATCGTTCTTGGTCAGGCCCACCTTGCTCAGCATGCCCAGCAGCGCGTAGTAGGTGGTGTCGGTGTAGGCGAGCACGGTGACTGTCTTGCCCTTGAGTTCACGCGGGCTCTCGATGCGCTCGTCCTTATGCGTGACCAGTTGCATCAGCGAACCGGAGCCCAGCACCGCCACCGCCTTCACCGGGATGCCCTGGGCACGCGCGATGATGGGCGTGTCGCCGATGGCGCCGCCGATCACCGCATTGCCGGCGCCCACCTGCTTGGCCACGTCCACCCCGCCGCGCGCGGTGACGAACTTCACGTCCAGCCCCTCGGCCTTGTAGTAGCCCTTGGCCTGCGCCAGCATCCACGGGCCGAAGGCCGGCAGCGTGCCGGGCGCCGGCAACAGGTAGGTGATCTCCTGCAGCGCCTGCGCCTGCGCGGCATGCGGTGCGGCCAGGCTGGCGGCGGCACACAGGGCCAGGCAGGCGCGGCGGGTCAGGGTCAGGGCGGGCAGGTGTTTCATGGGGACTCCGGTAGAAGGTGGTGGGAACGGGTTGGACAGGAAGGGAGGGCGATTTCAGTGCACTTCGGTGTTGGCGTCCAGCTTGAGCAGGTCCATCAGCTGGCCCACCAGCGGGCCGACCCGGTCGTGCTTGCGCCGCTGCATCGGGTTGTCGCGGCCGGGAATGTCGACCGTGATCTGCTCGATGATGGTGCCGGGTCGCTCGCTCATCACCAGGATGCGGTCCGACAGCGCCACCGCCTCGGCCAGGTCATGGGTGATGAACAGCACGGTCTTGCCTTCCCGGGCGACGGTGCTGGCCAGGTCTTGCTGCAGGATCATCTTGGTCTGGGCGTCCAGGGCGGAGAAGGGCTCGTCCATCAGCAGCACCAGCGGGTCCACCGCGAGTGTGCGGGCCAGCGCGGCGCGCTGGCGCATGCCGCCCGAGAGCTGGTTGGGATAGTGTTCCCCGAAACCCCGCAGGTGGCATTGCTCCAGCAGCCGCGCCGACACCTCGCGCCGTACCGCGGCCTTCACGCCGCGCAGCTCCAGGCCGAACTCGATGTTCTGCGCGATCGTGCGCCAGGGCATCAGCAGGTCCTTCTGCAGCATGAAGGACACATGCGCGTTGGGGCCGACCACCATCTCGCCCGCCACCTTGACCAGCCCCGCGCTGGGCTTGGCCAGCCCGGAGCCCATGTTGAGCAGGGTGCTCTTGCCGCAGCCCGAGGGGCCGATGATGGACACCACCTCTCCTGGCGCAATGGCAAAACTCACGTCCCGCGCTGCCAGCACCTCGCTGGAGCCGCCACGCGCCGCAAAACGCTTCTCGACGCCCTGGAATTCAATCGCCGGCACACCGGCGGGGGGCGTGAAGCGGGTCATCAGGCCAGCCCCGTACGGCGCGCTGCGGCGAGAACCTGGCCGGGGCGGACCGGCGCGGCGCGCACACCGGTCCGTGCGGCGGTGGCGGATACGGTGGCACGGTGCATGGCGCGGAACCTTCCTGGACCAGGGTTGCTGGGTTATTGTTTAACCAAAGAAACGATGCTTCATTAGTGATCGCATTATTGGGATCGGTTTCACCTGCTGTCAATGACCCGGTGAATACCTGAGCACGGGCCTGGGGAATAATCCAACGGACTCTTTGAAGGAAGCCCGCGATGCGCGAAGCAACTGCATGCATGGACCTGCGACCCAGCCTGGGAGGCAAGGTCGCCCTGGTCACGGGGGGGCTGGGGGGCATCGGACGTGCCACCATCGACACCTTGCTGGCGCACGGCGCCAGCGTGGCGTTCAGCCATGCCCAGGGCGTGGAGCCGCCCGAGCGTGCGCAGGCGCTGGTGCAGACCCTGCCGCAGCGCTTGTCAGCCCATGCCCTGAACCTGGCGGAGCTTGCGTCGATCCGGGACTGCGTGGGCGAGGTCGTCCGCCGCTGGGGCGGCATCGACATCCTGGTCAACAACGCCGCGGTCGGGTCCGCCACGGTGGCCCACTATGCCGAGGATGCCGCTGGCCAGGACTCGGCCATGCTGCGCATCAACACCGACGGCACCCTGAAAATGAGCCAGCTGTTCCTGGCCAGCCCGCGCCGCGCGGGGCTTGACGGCCCGCGCAAGCTGATCTCGATAGCGTCTGTCGGCGGCGGGATCAGCGTGTTCTCCGGCTTCAAGCTGTCCGACGGCATGAGCAAGGCGGCAGTGGCCTTCATGACGCGCCAGCTCGCGGCCGAACACACCGACAAGCCGGTCGACATCTTTGCGGTGTGTCCGGGTGCGACAGACACCCCCATGTTCCAGCGAAGCACGCTGGACGCGCTCGGCCCGGACGAACGCGCAGCCTTCATGGCACGGCTCCCGAAGCAGCGGATGATCGCTCCCGAGGAGATCGCCAACATCGTGGCGTTTCTGGCCTCGGAGTACTCGACGGTCCTGCACGGCGCCGTCATCGACGCGTCGATGGGCCTGGGCGTACGCCCGGGGCTGATGACCGAATTCGGTCACTGACACCCCCAACCGCCCGCGCCGCTGCGGCCCCGTGGGGTCAGGCTTCAGTGGAGCGACAAGGCGCTCAGGAGGCTGCAGCAGGCGCCGGTTGCCACGGGGCGCCATCATCACCCAGTGCATGGAACAGGTGGGTCATCATCAGCAGCGCCTCGCGCGCCACCGAACCCAGCAGATGCTCGTTGGGCGCGTGCTGCGCGCACGCCGGGTAGGAATGCGGCAGCCACAGCGTGGGCAGGCCCAGGATCTCGGCAAAGGCGTCGTTGGGCAATGAGCCCGCCAGGTTGGGCAGCAAGGTGGGCGTCTTGCCGGTGGCTTGCGCCATGCGCTCCAGCGTCCAGGGCACCCAGTCGTTCTTCAGCGACAGGCGCGTGGCCGGCGTGGCGGCCGTGACCTCCACCTCCACCTCCTCGAAGCCGTGGGCGTCCAGGTGCGCACGCAGGATCGGCCCGAACTGCTGCCAGGGCGTGCCCGGCACGAAGCGCATCTGGCAGTGGGCCACCGCCTCCGGCGGGATCGCGCCCACCGGGCGGTCCGGAGAACCACTGCCCATGGCCAGCACCTCCAGCGTGTTCCAGGCATGCAGGCGCTCGGCATCGCTGAGCTCGGCAGCACCCCAGCGCGGGTCGCAGGCCGGGTCGTCCGCGCCGGTGCCGATCGCGATGCCGGCCAGCGCGGCGCGCACCTGCGCGTCGATGGGCGGGGGCTGCAGCGCGTCGACACGCATCGCGCCATGGCGGCCCATCAGGCTGGTGATCGCGTGGGCAACCACCACTGCGGGGTTGGTCAGCACGCCGCCCCAGTTGCCCGAGTGGTAGGCGCGCTCGCGACAGCGCAGGCGCAGCGTGAAGTTGGCGATGCCGCGCGAGCCCAAAAACAGCGTGGGCGACTCCGCATGCAGCCGCGGGCCGTCGCTGGCCAGGAACAGGTCGGCGCGCAGGCGCCCGGCCTGCGCGGTGCATAACTCGCGCAGCCCCGGGCTGCCCACTTCCTCGCCCATCTCCAACAGCAGCTTCACGTTGTAGCCCAGCCGGCCCTGGCGCGCGGCAATCACCTGGGCGAGGGCGGCCATGTTGATGCTGTGCTGGCCCTTGTTGTCGGCGGTGCCGCGGCCATACCAGCGGTCGCCCTCGACGCGCAGCACCCACGGGCCCAGCCCAATGCGCCAGGAGGCGTCCTGCCCGCGCACCACGTCGCCGTGGCCGTAGCTCAGCAGCGTGGGCAGCTCCAGCGACTCGATGCGCTCGGCCAGCAGGAAGGGCGGCTGGCCGGGCAGCGGGTTCTCCAGCCGCTCGCACTGGAAACCCATCGCCTGCAGCGCGGGCGCCATGTGCTGCGCGAGGTAGGTGTCCAGCGCGTCGGCACTACCCTCCTCGCTGGTGGTGGGGACCTGCACCCGCTCGGCGAGCTGGGCGCGGAAGTGGCCGGCGTCGAACCAGGCGGCTGCGGCGGTCTGGAGGTCAGCGGCGGGGCGGTGGGTGGCAGCGAGAGTTTGGGTTGCGCTCATCTGCAGCACTGTATGCCAGGCCAGCCTTGGACTGGCTGCAAGCCGCCAAACTCCGACGGCATCAAGAGACTGGCGATTGCGGCTCCAACGGCACCGGAGCACCGCGTGACCCGCTTCGTTCATACAAATCAACAATCCAGCGACTCATCGAATGCGAGAGGGGCTTCGCAGTCGTTTAGCAGTATTCGACATACCATGTTGTTCACATGCTATCGAACCGGTGGCGGACTGAGCATGCTCAGCGCAATGTCTTGCCCTGAACCTCGAATGCCTTGTGTAGGGCGTCGCGGCGGCGCAAGAACTCGCTGATCCATGGCTTCGGTTGTGCAGGTTTGATCTGCGGGACCCTACCCACCGAGGCCCGTCTTGAGGACGCGCGGCGGTCGGCATAGTGAAACCTCCGGGTCATTGTCACCGCGCAGCCAGCGTCATTGGCGGTCGGGTGCAGCGGCGGCTCAAGACTCGGGCTTCGCAAGCAGCGGAAACGCCTCCGGATTGCGAATGGACTCCACCGACAGATCAATGTCCAGTTCCGGCCAGTAAAGATGATTCTGATTCGGCCATTCAACGCGCGTCAGCTGTTCGATGGTTGCCCGCTTGAACCAAGGGAATTCTGCAACGGGACGAGCAGTTCCTCGCCGTCAAGCAACAGCCAGAACCCCTGCTTGGAGACATTCGTGACCTCAGCGACCAAAGTGATGGTTCAATGCACCTTTGATTTCCTCCAGATGGGCCTCAACAACTGACTGGGCTTCTCCCTGCTGCTTCGCCGACAGACCGGTCTGCGTCGCCAAAGCGATGTGCGGGGTCAGCCAAACTTGGCCTGGCCGTCAGGATGGGCAACATGCACATGGATACGCTCCTCTTCACGGGAGAAGAAGAACAACCGAAACTGTCCATCGCGGACGACGGTAGGCGCCATATCGCTACTGTATCGGAGTGCGCCCTCTGGGGGTTGACTCGTTGGCGCGCCCCCCGCCCACTCAACCCAACCGCGCCAGCGCCTCCATCGCGCCCACCACATCCGCCTCGGTGTTGTAGAAATGCGGCGCCACGCGGATCACCGCGCCCCGCGCCGACACGATGAAGCCTGCCTCGGCCATGCGCTTCTCCACGGCTGCCGAATCGCTGACCTGGATCGCCGTGCTCGACCCCTTGCGCCGCGGATCGCGCGGACTCACGTTCGGCAGCCCCAGCCGTTGCGCAGCATCCCGCGCCGCGATGGACAGCTGTTCGATGTGCGCCTCGATGGCCGCCATGTCCACGCTGTTGATCAGCGCCATGCCGGCACAGGCAGCCGCCGCATTGATGTAGGGCGGCGTGCCGGTATCGAAACGCCGCGCGCCATGCGCATAGTCCAGCTTTCGGATATCGAACGCAAACGGGTTGACCCGCCCGAACCAGCCGGTGTTGACCGGCTTGAGCTGCTCGGCCACTGCCCGGCGCACATACATGAACGCGATGCCCGGGCAACCCATCAGGTACTTCTGGCCACCACAGACCAGCATGTCGATGCCGTCGCGCTGCACGTCGATCTGCATCGCACCCGCCGACTGGTAGGCATCCACGAAGAACAGCGCGCCCTTCGCCCTGGCGAGCCGGCCAATGGCCGCCACATCCTGCCGGAACCCGTTCGAATACGAGACCTGGGACACCGACACCAGGCGGGTGCGCTCGTCTATGAGCCGCGCATAGTCCTCCAGCGCAATCTCGCCACCCGCATCCGGCTGCGCAAACTGCACCGAGGCCCCGCGCGCCTGCTGCGCCAGCCAGACATGGCCCAGCGACGGGAAGTCGATCTCGCCCAGCACGATGCCGTTGCGCTCGGCGTCGAACTGCAGGCAGTTGCCCACCGACGAAGCCAGGTCCGACACGCAGGACATGACGGCGATGTCGGCCGCCTCGGCATTGATCAGGCGCCCGAACTCGGCCTTGGCCTGGTCCAGCACCACCTGCCAGCCCATCCAGTCCATGCCCTTCTCGCTCCAGGACTGCATGTAGTGCGCGATGGCCTCGGTCACCGGCGTGGACAGCGCGCTCTGGGAGCAGCTGGAGAGCTGCACCTTGCGGCCGAGGATGGGGAACAGGGCGCGCTGCGCCTCGAACGGAAAGTGGGTCATGTCTTGGTATCCGGTATGTCTGTCGTGATCAAGGGACTGCGCACGGTGGCGCCTGCCATGCTCCTGGGGGGGTTGTGGTCCGGGAGCGGGAAACTGGCGGCTGGGTTGGCGGGAGCAGGCCGACGGGCACTCGGCTCCGCGGCTGTCCCCCGCGACGGCCTAGGGCCGTCAGCTCCTCCTTTACGCCGCAGAGCCGAGCGCCCATCGCCCTGCTCCTGCGGGGTATCCGGGTATTCATCCGAGGCGTGCGCGCCCGATCCGCTGCCGGTGAGGCTGGGGCAGGCGCTTGCGCGAAGTAAAGGGGGAGCCGGGCGCCGCAGGCGACCGGCGGAGGACATTCGCGCAAGCGCCTGCCCCAGCCTCGCCGGCTCACCAACCGGCAGGCACGCACGTGGCATGCAGACCCAAGAGCCCGGCGAAGGAACCCGCCCCATCACCCCGCCTCGTTGAGATGGCAGGCCGACCGGTGCCCCGGCGCCACGTCGCGCAGCACCGGACGCTCGGTCGCACACCGGGCCATGGCCTTCGGGCACCGCGGATGGAAGTGGCATCCTGGAGGCGGATTCAGCGGCGAAGGAATCTCGCCTTTCACGGGGATGAACACCCGCTTGCCCACCTCCAGCTTCGGCTCGGACTGCAGCAGCGCCTGCGTGTACGGATGGTTCGGCCGCGAGAAGATGGTGTCGGCCGGCGCGGACTCGACCACCCGGCCGAGGTACATGATCACCACGCGGTCGGACAGGTGGCGCACCACGCCGAGGTCATGGCTGATGAACAGGTAGGTCAGGTTCAGCTGGTTGCGCAGCGCGGTGAAAAGGTTGAGCACCTGCGCCTGGATCGACACATCGAGTGCCGCCACCGCTTCGTCGCAGACCAGGAACTCCGGCTTGACCGCCAGCGCCCGAGCGATGCCGATGCGCGCGCACCGCTCAGGCCAGCGCGCCACTGCCCATGCGTTCGGTCAGCCGGCGCACGAAGGCCTCGCACGCCGCCAGTTGCGCCAGCGGCACGAATTCATCGGCCTTGTGGGCATGCTCGATGCTGCCCGGGCCACATACGATGCTTGGAATGCCGGCCTGCTGGAAGAAGCCGGCCTCCGTGCCATACGACACCTTGGCCGAGGGGCGCGGGCCCAGCAATGCACGCGCCAGCTCCGCGATGCCGCTCTGCTCCTCCGGGCTCAGGCCGGGGATGCTGCCGGTCAGCTCCAGCTCCACACCGGCCTGCGGGTGCGCGCGTTTCATGCGCGGCTCGAGGTGCTCCGCGATGTAGGCACGGATCTGCTCGATGAATTCCTCCGGCGGCTTGCCCGGCACATAGCGGTAATCGAAGAAGAACTCGCACCGGGCCGGGATGATGTTCTTGCCGTTGCCCCCCGAGATCATGTTGGTGGAGATGGTCGAGAACGGCACGTCGAGCCCGTCGAGCCGCGGGCCCTGGGCCTCCTCGCGCCAGGACAGGTCCTGGATGAAGCTGATCACGCGGGCGGCGTATTCGATGGCATTGACACCGCGCGGCGTCAGCGAGGAATGCGCAGCGCGCCCGTGCACGGTGCACCGGTACACCCGCCCGCCCTTGTGCGCGGTGACCATCTCCATGCTGGTGGGTTCACCCACCACGCAGCCATCGGGCTGGATGCCGGCCTCGGCCAGATCGCGAAGCAGCGGCGCAATGCCCAGGCAGCCGACTTCCTCGTCGAAGCTCAGCGCCACATGGATCGGAGAGCGCAGGCGCGCGCGGCCGAAGGCCTCGGCCTGGGCCAGCACCACGGCGATGAATCCCTTCATGTCGCAGGCTCCGCGGCCAAACAGCTTGCCGTCGCGGATCTCGGCCTGGAACGGGTCGCTGCTCCAGGCCTGGCCATCGACCGGCACCACGTCGGTGTGCCCGGACAGCACCACGCCGCCCGGCCCTTCGCCAAAGCTGGCGAACAGGTTCGCCTTGGTGCGCTCCGGGTTGTAGCTGCGCCGGATGCGGGCGCCATGACGGGCCAGATGCGCCTCGGCCCAGTCGATCAGGGACAGGTTGGAATTGCGGCTGGTGGTGTCGAAAGCGATCAGCTGCCGCAGGCAGTCGATGGTGGCGGAACGGGGGGCGTCATCCGGCATGGGTGCATCCTAGTGGTGATGGTGGAATAGCAATGTAAGGCGCTTTACACCGGGCGTGCCACCCGCTCAGTGAAAACCCTGTGTCCAGCGGCGCGCCGCTCACAGCGCCGACAGCCCGCACAGCGCCTCGACCAGCATCGCATTCGACTGGTAGGCCGCCATCACGCGCCACTCGCGACGGGCAGGGTAGAAGCGCTCGCGCATCTGCGCGCGCAGCGCCAGGCCCTGCGGGGAATCCGGGTCGCCGTGCTGGAACAGCCAGTTCTCGGCGCGCACGGCATCGTGGCCGCCGCCTTCGCCGGTGCGCAGCTCGACCAGGCACAGCGTGAGCTCCTTGCCCGGCAGGATGTCGCGCAGCGAATAGAAGAGGTTGCCCGGAGTCTCGGACTGCGCGTTCTTGCCGTGAGCCGCCTTGTCCTCGGCGATCACGCTGACCTGCGCGAACCAGTTGCGCGTCTGCCGGCCGGCCAGGTCGTCGTCGATGAAAAGGTCACAGTAGCCCCATACACCGCCACCGGTGTGGTAGTCGATGATGGCGACATGCCCGGCCCGGGCCGCATGCTGCGCCACGATCTGGCGAAAGAGGCGGTTCGACCACGCCGCTTGCCTGCCACCATAGAAGATGCCGCGCGGATTCACATACTGGCCGCCGTGCATGGCCTTGCACATGACGTCGTGGCGGTCCAGACCCAGAAACTGGGCGATCGCACGGTTGTGCGCCGACAGAGCGGGCTCGGACCAGTCGGCCGGATCGATGTGCTCGGCGATCGCCTCGTAATCCGCATTGGGTGGGTGCGGCTTGTCATGGTCGACGAAATTGCGGTTCAGGTCGATGTTGTCCTCATTGACACGCCGGCCCCAGGCGAATCCGTGCGGATTCATCGCGTGGATGAACAGGATGGCGGTGTCCTTCGGAGCGACGCGCGCAAACCAGCCCTCCTGCAGCCAGGCGACGTGGCAGCCGGAGCCGGCGTAGCCCTCGGCACCATGGGTGCCCGACACCAGGATGAGCAGCTTGCGGGCATCGGCTGGCCCCTGCCATGCCACGTCGGTGATGCAGTCTTCGCCCGCCGGGCCCTTGGCGGGATTGGTATGGCTCGACAGCAGCCGGGCGCCGCCGGCCTGCACGGCAGCCAGGAACTTGCCGCGGGCCTCGACGTAAGTGCTGGAGAAATGGCTGGCGATGCGGTCCATGCGGGGTTCTGGAGATTGATGCGGGTCACGCCATGCTAAAGACAATCGGATCCAGGATATGTAAGCTGCTTTACACCAGGCAGCCTTTGCAGGGGCTGGCCGGACCCGGCGCCACTACACTGCGCCCACCATGCGTGCTCCTCCGGCCCAGCCACACCTTGCTGACTCCGCCACCCCCCGCCCGGACGACGACCGCGTCGTCTCGGCCTGGCTCACGCACCTGCGCTACCAGTGGGACGATCTCACCCAGGGCGCACGCAGCCGCAGTGTCGCCAAGGACGAAATGCTGTTCCTGGAGGGGCAGCCTGCGGACACGGTGTATGTCATCCAGGAAGGCCGCGTGCGGCTCACCTCCTTCGGCTTCGATGGCAAGGAGCGCCATCTTCTGATCATCGGCCCCAGTGGCCTGGTCGGCGACTGCTCGCTGCGCGCGACGCACCTCTACACCGTCTCCGCCGTGGCCGCCACGGATTCGCTGGTCCTCATGGTGCCGGCAGCCCGGATGATGTCCGCGCTGGTGCACGATCCCCGCATGGCAGCACAGCACCAGCAGCTCGCGGGCATGCGTTTCCGGATCCTGCTGCGCCATGTGGCGGTGCAGGGCGCCAATTCGAGCCGGCGCCGCGTCTGCCTGCACCTGCTCGACCTGGTGCACAGCTACGGCAAGCCGCACCGGTTGGGGCAGGTGATCTCGATCTCCTTCACGCAGCAGGAAATGGGCAGCATCTGCGGCCTGTCGCGCGTGAGTGTGTCGCAGACCTTCTCGCAGCTGGAGCGCGAGCGGGTGATCGCCCGCGACGGGCGTCTGGTCGTGGTGCTGGACCCCGCACGGCTGGATGTGCTCTCGCGCACCTGAACGGCAAGCTCGGACCGGCCCTCTTGTAAAGAGCTTGACAACGAATGACGGATGCCGGCGATAAGCTTGCCGGCTTGTTCCACCCACCGCCCGACCCCATGCCCCCACCCGACACCGCATCCCCCGCCGCCGTGCTGGCCGGCGCAGATATCCGCAGCGCCCAGGTGCTGGTCGCCTGCGATGTGCTGGAGCCCGAACTGGCGTTCTTCCAGCAACGGCTGGGTTTTCAGGTCGACGCGATCTTTCCCGCCGACAACCCGACCACGGCGATGGTCTCTGGCCACGGCCTGAGCCTGCGCCTGGTGGAGGGTGCCACGGGCGGCGCCAGCGACCTCTACCTGCTTTGCGGTGACCCGCGTGCCGTGGCCGGCTCACCCTGGGTAGGCCCCAGTGGGGTGCGGGTGCATTTCGTGGCCTCCGACCCGCCGATGCGGGTGCCGCCCACCGCGCAGCGCCTGGTGCTCAGCCGCGCCGGCGGCCCCGATGCCTGGGGTGTCGGCCGCGCCGGCATGCGCTACCGCGATCTGGTGCCGGACCGGCTCGACGGCGCGTTCATCGCCTCGCACATCCGGATCCTCGAAGGCGGTCCGGTGGCGGACTATGTGCACTTCCACAAGATCCGCTTCCAGGCCATCTTCTGCCGCAAGGGCTGGGTCCGCGTGGCCTACGAGGGCCAGGGCGAGCCGCTGGTGATGCGCGCGGGCGACTGCGTGCTGCAACCCCCGCTGATCCGCCACCGGGTGATGGAGAGCTCGGCTGGCGCCGAGGTGGTAGAGATCTGCGCACCCGCCGAGCACATCACGATGGCCGACCGCAGCATGCCGCTGCCCAACGGCGATCTGCAGCCGGGCCGAGACTTCGACGGACAGCAGTTCGTGTTCCATGTCGCTGCGCGAGGGGCCTGGGCGCCGTGGCGGGTGGCCGGCTTCGAGGTCCGCGATACCGGCATCGGCCAGGCCACCGCCGGTCTGGCGGGTGTGCGGGTGGTCCGCCCGTCCGGTGCCCAGGTACCGCGCACGCAGGCCCACAGCAGCGAGTTCTGCTTTTATTTCGTGCTGGCCGGCTCCGTCACGCTGCAGGCCGGTGGCAACACCTACCGGCTGGCGCCCGACGACAGCATCACCTTGCCGGATGGGCTGGCCTATACGCTGTCGGATGCGACGGGTGATCTGGAACTGCTGGAAGTGACATTGCCTGCGGAGCTGACGCTGGCGTCGGCGTGAGCGTGAGCGTGCTGGCGCAGGGTGGCGGTGCGAAGGGTTCGCACGCCGCAGAGGCCGGGGCGGAGGCCCCTGGCGCACCGGGGGCTTGACTTGAAAATAGAATCAAGGGTTTGCGCCGCACCAAACGGCTGAAGCCCTGTCCACTTTCCAGCCCTGCCAGCGTGGCAGCCCAGCCCTCACCTCTGCACCCCTCATGACCCGTCAGGCCGCCCACGTGATCGCCCCGTTTCCGGGCACCCCGAGCAGCGGCAGCAGCACGGCAGAGTTCAAGCGGGGCATGCGCGCGTTGCCCGGTGGCGTGACGGTGCTCGCGGCCCGCGGTCAGGACGGCGAACCGCTGGCCATGACGGCCAGTTCGGTCACCTCGCTGAGCATCGATCCACCCTCGCTGCTGGTGTGTGTGGGCCGCACGGCGTCCATCGCGCAGGCGCTGGCGCGGCTGCGGCACTTCTCGGTCAACGTGCTGGCGGCAGACCAGATCGACGTGGCCCGGGCGTTCGGCAACCAGCTCGACGTGACCGGCACGGCGCGGTTTGCCTATGGCGACTGGCGCGGTGTGGAGGGCACGGCGGTGCCCCTGCTCGCTGGTGCCCGCGCATCGTTCGAGTGCGAGGTGGCCCACGTCCACGACTGGGCCACCCACCATATCGTGATCGGCACGGTACGCCAGGTGCTGGTCGACGACACGGCGAAACCTTCGCTGGTCTACGTGGACGGCAGCTACCGCGCCATTGGCTAGAACAGCACGGCTACAGTCCGGCTGCTGCTCGCCCGCGTCAGAAGATGGGTTTGCTTTGCAATTGAAGCCGTGAATGCACCGGCAAATCACTGCGGCTTTAGCCTTGTGTGCCGCCATACACCACACAGCCGCTCGCGAATGCCGACGGCTGATGCCCGATGAAGGTCTTGAGGCCCTTGAAGTAGTCCGGATTGATCGTGGCTCCGGCCTTGATCTCGATGGCGTGAAACTTCCCGCAGTCGGCAACAGCAAGTCAACCTCATTGCCTTCGGAATCCCGATAGAAGTACATCTCGGCGGTTTCGCCAGCGTTCAGCCGGTCCTTCATGGCCTCCATGACGACGAAGTTCTCGAACAGACTGCCCCATAGCGGGTCCCGTGATACCTGCTCGGCGCTGCGCAGTCCAAGCAGCCAGCAAGCCAGGCCAACATCATGAAAATAGAGCTTGGGTGCCTTCACCAGACGCTTGCCGGTGTTGGTAAACCACGGCCCCAGCAGATGCACGATGAAGCTGCTTTGCAGCACGTCGATCCAGGCGCGGGCAGTTGCGTGCGACACACCGGCGTCGTTGCCCAGGCTGCTCAGATTGAGCAGTTGTCCGGTACGCCCTGCACACAAACGCACAAACCGTTCGAATCGTTGCAGGTCCTGCACAGCGGCGAGCTGACGCAGGTCACGTTGCACATAGGTGGCAAGATAATCCGCCAACGCCTGCGAGGGGTCGAGACCCCGGTCATGAATGCGCGGATAAAACCCGGTCAGCAGGGTCTGCGCGAGATCGGGTGGCGGTTCACCTCCTTGGAGTCGCCGTACTTCTGCCAGCGTGAACGGCAGCAAGCGCAGCACGGCGGTTCGCCCCGCCAGCGACTGTGAGACCTGGGTCATCAGCTCAAACTGGTGGCTGCCCGTCAAGATGAACCGTCCCGGCTGCGGGTCGGCATCGACCATGCCCTGCAAATAGGACGCGAGTTCCGGCACACGCTGAATCTCATCCAGGATGGCACCCCGCACATGCTGCGCCAGGAAGCCACGCGGGTCGTCTGTTGCGTAGCGGCGCGTATCAGGGTCTTCCAGCGTGACATAGGACTTGCCGGGGAACACGCTCCGGGCCAGCGTCGTCTTGCCGCTTTGGCGAGGGCCGGTGAGCGTGATCACCGGGTACTGGCTGGCCAGGCGTCGAAGCACGGGCGCGATGTTGCGTTCGATCATGGCACCTTGGTAGCGCCAATACCTGCAATTTGAAGAAATGTTCTTCAAATTGCAGGTTTGCGCTGGTCATGGATTTTGTGAATGCCGCCAGTTCCCCAGGAAGAACCCCGGATTCCGCCCGGCGACAATGGGCAATGACCGAGCCTACCCCTCCCCACCGCCGACGGGCCCGGTACGCCGGCACCCACCCGCGCAGCTTCGCCGAGAAATACAAGGAGCTCGACCCGGCCACCCACGCGGCGGCCATCGACAAGGTGATGGCGCGCGGCCAGACACCTGCCGGCATGCACCGGCCGATCTGCGTGCAGGAAATCCTGGGCATCCTGCGCCCGCTGCCCGGAGAGACCGGCCTGGACGCCACGCTGGGCTACGGCGGCCACACCCGCGCGCTGCTGGCCCCGCTGGCCCCGGGCGGGCGCCTGTTCGCCACCGACGTGGACCCGATCGAGTTCGCCCGCACCAGCACGCGGCTGCGCGCGCTCGGTTTTGATGCCTCGGTGCTGGTCCTGCACCGCATCAACTTCGCCGGCATTGCCAGCCTGCTGCCCGAGGCGGGTGGCGGCTTCGACTTCATCCTGGCCGACCTGGGTGTGTCCTCGATGCAGATCGACAACCCGGCACGCGGCTTCAGCTTCAAGACCGACGGCCCGCTGGACCTGCGGCTGGACCCGGGCGGCGGGCCGAACGCCTCGGACCTGCTGCTGTCGGTGACCCGCGCCGGCCTGCGCGACCTGCTGACGGAGAACGCCGATGAACCCTTCGCCGTGCCGCTGGCAGCGGCGCTGCAAGGGCAGTACCTGCAGACCACGACCGAGCTGGCCGAGCGGGTACGCGCCACCGTGCAGGCCGCGCTGCCCCGGCGCATGCCCGATGCCGAACGCACGCTGGCCACCACGCAGTCGCTGCAACGCACCTTCCAGGCGCTGCGCATTGCCGTGAACGACGAGTTCGGAGTCCTCGACCGCTTTCTGGACGACCTGCCTGGCTGCCTGCGTCCGGGTGGCCGAGTGGCAATCCTGAGCTTCCATTCGGGCGAGGACCGGCGCGTGAAGAAGGCCTTTCAGTCCGGCGAACGCAGCGGCATCTACGCCCGGGTGGCACCGGATGTGGTCCGCGCCTCGTTCGACGAGCGGCGGGCGAACCCGCGGGCGACGTCGGCCAAGCTGCGCTGGGCGGTGGCGGCTGCTGCACCGGCCTGACCCGCGAACCGGTCAGCGCCGCTTGCGCTGCTGGTCGTACTTCTGCCAGTACTGGAAGGGCTCTTCGTGGATGTCGATATCCAGCTCGGAGATGCGGGCCATCAGCCGCTCCTGCACGTCGGTGACGGCCTGGTTGTAGACCAGCGGCGCGATTTCCTCCAGGAAGAAGCCCAGCAGCGCGCCGGCGGCGATGTTGCCGATCTTCTCTTCCATGTGGGCCTCGAAGTAGCGCTGGATCGAGGTGATCGCCTGGGTGCGGGCGTCCTTGGGAATGTCGATGCTCATGGTGGCACGACTGTAGCGCCTGCACGGCGCGGGCCTGCGGGGCCAGCTTCGCTGACAGGCCAGCCCTCAGCGGCGACCGTTCACTCCCGGCTTTCTGCATTTCGTCGCACGCCGCGTGCGGTGCCGCGCGGGTGGCGCGACGATCACGGCCGACCCATCACCCACGCTGCACACGACAAGGCCCGCCATGCGTCCATCCCTGCGTTTCCTGCTGCTCCTCGCGTCCGCCCTGACGCTGCTGACCGGCCGCGCCGATGCGCAGCACGCCGGCCTGCGCCAGACCACCATCGCCCATACGTCCGTGGCCCTGTACTACCCCAGCCAGACACCGGCGCGCAGCATCCCGATGGGGCCTTTCACGCCGCAGGTGGCCGTGTTCGGCGTGCCCGATGCAGCCTTCAAGGGCCTGATCCTGCTCAGCCACGGCATCGGCGGCAGCGAACTCGGTCATGGCCGGCTGGCCGAGGGCCTGGCACGCGCTGGCTACCTGGTGGCCGCACTGCGCCACCCGGGCGACAACTGGCAGGATCACACACTGGTGCTGTCCGGGGCTGCTGCCTACTTCAGCACGCGACCGCGTCAGGTCTCGGCGGTGCTGGACGCTTTGCTGAATGACCCGCAATGGAAGGACCGGATCGCGCGGGACGCACAAGGCCCGAAGATCGGCGCCCTCGGGCACTCGGCCGGTGGGTACACCGTGCTGGCCCTGGCGGGCGGTACGCCCGACCTGGCGCGCCTGGCCCGGCACTGCCAGCAGGAAAGCGCGACCGACCCGGTGTTCTGCCGCACCGCTCAGGCCGGCCCGCCCACCGCAGCTGCGGGCAACGCACCAGCCGACCGGCGCGTGCGGGCAGTGGTCGCGCTGGCTCCGGTGGGCGCCGTGTTCGACCCGGCTTCGCTGGCCGCCGTTACCGTGCCGGTGCTGGTCTACCAGGCCGAGCGCGATACCTGGCTCGTCCCGCGGTTTCACTCCGGCCGGATTGCCGGCGGCATCCCGGGCGCGAGGCTGGTCCGGGTTCCCAATGCCGGCCACTTCGCCTTCATGGACACACCCGGCATGGCGATCGCCACGGAAGACGGCGACATCCGCGCCGACCCGCCCGGTTTCGACCGCCGGGCATTCCTCGTGCAGCTGGCAGCCGAACTGCCCATGTTCTTTGACAACGCGCTGCGCTGAAGCCCGAAGCACCGACCCACCGCCGTCAACCCCTCCCCTGCGATGCAATCACACCCCCGCGCCAGAACCAGCAGGCCGAAGCCCGTTGACGGCCCCGCCCCGGCTCGACAGCAGCACCTCGATCACCCGGGCATAGAGCGCGTCGTCGCACACCACCCCCTGCAGCGTGCGGCCCTGCATGGAACCGCACAGGTTGGCGCATGCCAGCGGCACCGGCAGAGCCTGCGCGTAGCGACGCAGGTGCGGCGCCTCGCCGCCGGTGATCTCGTACAGCATGCGCGGGCTCAGCATGCCGACGTTCTCCAGCAGCGGGTAGGGCATCACCGCACGCAGCTCGGTCAGGAACTTCGTGCCGACATCCAGCTTGCCGATCTGCGCCTTGTGCCGGCCGATGCGCAGGCAGGCGTCGATGAAAAACTCCAGTTGCACATTGCCGGCACAGAACACCGTGATGGCATTGTTGACCCGGTGCACCAGCTGCAGCGCTCCCGCCGCATCGACCTGCACCCACAGCTCGTGGCAGAAACTGAAGTCCTGCACCTGCTCCACACGGAGCTGCTCCGGTGCAAACACGAGCATGTCGGCGTCGACCCACACGGTGCGCTGGTACCCCTGCGCCAGCAACTCCCGGGCGACAACCAGCCGCGCCAGGTCGGTCACCGGGCAGATGGACTGCTGCGCCTTGTCGCGGAACCACGGCGGCGCATAACCCAGGAACGCATCGTCGTAGAACCGGTAGTCGAAGCCCTGCTGCGCGGCCCAGGCGCGCACGGTGCCCATGCAGGTGCTGATCCAGGCGGGCACCTGCTGGGTGCGGTAGGACTGAAAGACGATGGTTTGCATGGGGCCCAAGGCGCTGACCGGCGCCCGGTATTCAGAAATGCATGGCTGGTATGACGCTTCGAGCCATTGTTGCACCGGGCCGGCTTCGTCAGAATCAGGGTTGTCGCCACACCGCTTTTCCGCCATGAACCATCCCCCGCCGAAACCTTCCAGGCGTCGCCAGCCTGCACACACCGCGCGCGGCCTGGCGCGCAGGGCCTTGCACGCCTGTGCGACGGGTGCCACCAAGGGCAAGGAGCATCAGCCATGACCGCGCTCGACACCGGTTTCGCATGGGCCAGCCAGGCCGCCGTCCTGGGCTGGGTCTGCCTGCTGGCCGGCTTGGTGGCGCAGGGCCTTGCCGTGCGGCGCGCCGGCGCCGTACGCTGGGCAAGCGGATTCCTGTGGGTCGGTGGCCGCCTGCTGCCCGTGCTGCTGTGCGCCGGGTATGCGCTGGCCCTGGCGCGCTGGTTCGGCACCGCCGAGGGCGGGTTCGGGTCGCTGGACGAGGTCGCCCGTCTGTTCGAGACCCGGGGCATGCTGCTGGCTGGCTGGGTGCACTACCTGGCTTTTGACCTGTGGGTGGGGCGCTGGCAGGTGGACCATCTGGCCGGGAAGCTGGGCGCCGCAGGAGCGGCCCGCCCGGCCTGGGGCCTGCGGCTGGCCACGATACCCTGCCAGCTGATGACCTTCCTGCTCGGGCCGGTCGGTCTGCTGATGTTCCTGCTGCTGGTCGGGCTGCATGCACGCCTGTCCCCGCAGCCAACCCGCCTTGCGTGAACGGACTGCCCATGCCACCGCACACCTTGCCCTCCTCCACCCCGTACGCCGCCACCGGGCATTCCTGGCCACAGCGGATGCGCCTGGCATCCCCCGCTCTGTACTGGAGCGGCCTCGCGCTGCTGCTGCTGTCCGTGCCCACCGCGCTGCTGACACAGTTGGACGCCCGGTTGCTGCACGGGGTGAGCGTGTGGCTCAAGCCCTGGAAGTTCCAGGTGTCGGTGGGCGTCTATCTGCTCACGCTGTGCCTGTTCATGGCCGGGCTGCCTGCGCCGGAGCAGCGCAGCCGCTGGGCCCGGGTGCTGGTCTGGACGGCGGTGGTCTGCGGGCTTTTCGAGGTGGCCTACATCAGCTGGCAGGGCCTGCTCGGGCAGGCCTCGCATTTCAATCTGTCCAGCCCGTTCCACATCACCATGTACAGCCTCATGGGGGCCGGCGCCGTGTTGCTGACCACCTCATCGCTGGTGCTGGCGGTGCTGATCGCCCGCTGTCCGTCGTATGCCGCACCTCCCGGCATGCGCCAGGGTATCGTTCTGGGACTGGCCCTGACATGGATCCTGGGCCTGGGTTTTGGTGCCTACATGAGTGCACAGCCGACGGGGCACTGGGTGGGCGGTGCCCCCACCGATGCCGGCGGGCTGCCCGTCGTGCAATGGTCACGCAGCGCGGGCGACCTGCGGGTGCCGCATTTCTTCGGTATCCATGCGATGCACTTCGTGCCGTTCTTCGCCTGGCTCGTGGGAATGGCGCGCCTGCCGGACGGGGTCGGCAAGCTGCTGGTGTGGGCGGGCGCAGCGGCATTCGCGGTGCTGACCGTCGCCACCTTCGTGCAGGCGCGCGCAGGGCTGCCTTTCATGGCCTGACCTGCGGGCCGGCGCTCTGGCAGACCCGGCCCGTACCGCCCGGGTCACCGAAGCACGCCGCGCACGCCGAGGAGCCAGGTGACCAGCCCGGCCAGGCCGCGACAAAGCCTTGTGCCGATGGCATGGCCTCCAGGAACGGCAGAAAGAACAGGTGGTGGCTCTTGTTCGGCGCGACGACTACCGTACGCTTCCGAGCCGGTTCGGCCTGTCGAACAGGTCATGTCCAGGCCGTATCGGGGAATGGCCCCACAAGGGTCCGTCGGACAATCGCACAACCGTCATCCGGCTGCTGATCCGCAATGGGCCGAACGTCAGTGGCTGAGTGGCACGCCACAGAAGATCAGGAGCCATGCATTCCAGCGTCATGGGACACATCCTTGCGCAGACACCGCCGATACTGCAAGCCGCGCAGCAGCACCGACCTCACCAGGGAATTGGCGGTGTCGCTCCGATGTCCCGGCTCACTCAGTCAAGAAACAAGCTCTCGACGCTTCACACCTGGCCCGGATGCGGGGGATTGCCTGCTGCGACAAGAAGCTCCAGGATCTCATCACCGGCGCCGTCGAAGGTGTCGGTGCTTCGCCAGCCCAGATGGCGGTAGAAACCGTGCGAACGGGTGGCAGCGTCCGGCGAACATCCAAGAAAGAGCCGCGCATGCCCCGCAGCACGCAGATCCTCGACCACGAGCGCCAGCAGGCGGCGGCCCAGCCCTTGCGACTCCGCCTCGGGCAGCAGTGCAAGGACCGCCACCTCGCCGGTCTGCCGATCTCCGAACGCGTAGCCCACCAGGCGGCCCTGCGCGTGGCACACGTGACCGGGAAGGATGTTGCTGCGGATGCCCTCGGCCCATGACTGTTCGGTGATGCCGTAGGCACGCAGGCGCTCGACGGAGACCGCGTTTTCCCGCGTCATCCCACGCAGGCGGACACACGCGCTCGCGTCCTCGGGAACCGCGCGGCGGATGGTGTGGTGCTGCAGGACGGGCCCCATGCCACCTGCGCCGGCATCAGCCCGGCTTGTACATGTTGCGCCCGCTGTCGAACGGCAGCCCGGCATCGGCGAACTCGCCGTTCAGCGCCTTGTGGAAAAACGACTTCACCCGCCCGTTCTGCAAGGGGCGCCCCTCGAAGTAGGCATGCGAATCGCCCACATAGGCCCAATACTGTTTAATTAGTGTGATTTCTGGCAGAATCCGCCGTGGAGGTATTCCATGGCAAGAACCAAAGCAACTTTGGGCGCCGGAGCCCGAC
>Ga0247832_1000192_pt1 | contig 125828 bp, 115 predicted proteins | sample LaCruzMarch2015__10_FD_192407 | JGI IMG/M metagenome (GOLD analysis project Ga0247832, IMG submission 192407) | Freshwater microbial communities from meromictic Lake La Cruz, Castile-La Mancha, Spain - LaCruzMarch2015_4m | ecosystem: Environmental > Aquatic > Freshwater > Lake | place: Spain... | reverse complement strand
GTTCCATTCCATCGCTGACGGGCTCGGTGCCGTCAGCCACAACGTGGCGCTCCTGCTGCGGCTGATGCGCTGCCATGGCCAGGAAAGTCCACAAACGATCTCAGTTTGAGACTTTTAATAGGCCCTGGGGGGGGTACGGCTTCGTGTACGTGGATGATGCCGCAGCCAGCCCCTCTGCTCCGGGATCTCCCAATCAGCAGCCCCCCCAGAAACGGGTGTCGATCGCCTTCCGGAACGAGGGCTATGCGAGGGCCGTGAATTCGATCCTGCTGGCCGCCGGATTGCAGGGGAAGTTGGAGGGGAACCTGATCGTGGCCGGCCCGAAGGTGCTCAGCAAAACCTTCGGCACCCAGCTCTCGAAGGTGTATCGGCTCAACCAGGTGTCGGCCAATTCAGCCGCCGACTATCTCGCCAGCCTCGGCGCCACGATCAACAAGACCTTCACCACCACCTCCACCTCCAGTGAGGTGTCGTCCACCGGCACACCGGCCAACAACACGGCCAACTCAACGGCCACCACGGCCACCACCACCCAGATCAACTCCTTCGGCGCCGGCCAGGGGCCGCTGCTGGGCCTGATCGGCACCACCGACTCCCGCCTGGGCACGATCACCCTGGTGGGCGATTCCTCGATCGTGCTGATCGCCGAGAACTATCTCAAGCAACTGGATCTGCGCCAGCGGCAGGTGGCCCTGGCGGTGCGGCTCCTTGACGTGAACTTGGAGAACAGCCAGGACATCGCCAACAGCTTCGCCTTCCGCTGGGGCAACAATTTCATCGTCAATGACAACGGCCAGCTGCTGGGGGCGTTCGGATCACAGCTGCCGCCAACCGCCAATGACTTCCGTCGCGGCGTCCCCAGTGACCTCAATGTCACCCTCACTCCCCCCTCAGGCACAACCGGTGGCACGATCACGACTGAAGGCACAAATCTCCCGGGGCTCGTCGCTTCCGGAGTCGCCGCCGTGAACGGGGGAACAACGGGGGGCAATTCCCTGGTGGATGGCTTCCGCCGCAATCCCTCCCTCAACTACCCCCGCGACGCCTTCTTCGACTTCGTTCAGGCCCAGATCGTTTCCCGCAACACCAAGCTGCTGGCCAGCCCCACCCTGATCCTCCAGGAGAACCCATCCCGGCTGAGAGCCTCCGGCCTTGACGCAGCCGCTTCCAGCACCGGCGGCCTGGATGAATACACGATCGATTCGCCGATCGGCCGCAGCCAGGCCAACGAGGCGGCCGTCCGTGTCGGCACCAACGTGATCACCAATGTGGAGGTCACCACCGATTCCGTGAGCGGCAGCACCCAGTGCCAGCTCGAGCTCTCCACGGCCGGGCTGACCCTGGGCGCCCGGGTGGAGAAAATCGATGACAACGGCTTCGTCACCTTCTCGCTCTCCCCTTCGGTGTCTGCTGTCACCGATACGGTGCCCGGTCCCCCCTCCTGCACGTCCGAAATCAGCATCCTCAGCGTGCGGCGGCTCGACACCGGCGCCCTGCGGGTGCGGGAAGGCCAGACCCTGATCCTCACCGGCGTGATCTCCGACTTCGACGTGGCGGAGGTGTCGAAGTGGCCGATCCTCGGCGATCTGCCCCTGGTGGGTCAGTTCTTCCGGGCCTCGACCAATCAGCGCCAGAAACGGGAACTGGTGATCATGGTCACCCCGCGCATCATCCGCGATGACGAGGGCGGCAACTTCGGTTACGGCTTCCAGCCCTCCAGCCGGGAGATGCGGCAGTTCATCAGCAACCCCCAGTAGGTGGGGCTGGCTCAGAACGCCAGCGGCACGAAGGCCTTGACCGCCAGCGGGGCCAGGAACTGCAGCACCCCCATGGTGCCGCTCAGGAGCTGGGGACCCAGCCCGTTGCCGCCTTTCCCCTTGCCTGGCTTGGCATCGAGCTGGCGGGCCGCCTCCTTCAGCTGCTTGCTCGTCTCGAGCTGGCCCTCCAGGGCGTAGAGGTCGGCGGCGTAGGTGAAGTCCTGGGCGGCCGCCACCGTGTTGCCCTGCTCACTGCGGCTGATGCCCCGCGCCACCCAGCTGATCGCCGCCTCCGGTTGCCGGCCGATCGCCGCACTGAAGAACTGTTCCGCTTCCGGGAAGCGCCCCCGCTGGGCGGAATCCACCCCGGCGTTGTGCAGGGCGGCGTAGCTCTGCTGGCCGGCATCGATGCCCCGGGCACCCTGCCAGTGGCTGCTGGCCAAGGCGTTGGCATCCAGCTGGGCACCGCTCAGATCGGCGTCGCGCAGGTCGGTGCCCAGGAGCCGGGCCCCCCGCAGGTCGGCCCCCCGCAGGGAGGCCCCCTGCAGGCTGGTGAAGCTCAAGTCGGCACCACCCAGCCGGGCGCCATCAAGGCGGGCACCGCTCAGGTTGGCCCGCTGCAGCTGGGCGCCGTTCAGCTCGGCATCCCGCAGGTCGGCCTGCACCAGATCGGCATCGGCCAGGCGGCACTGCTCACAGCGCTTGCTGCTCAGCAGACGGATCAGCGCCTGGCTGTCGGCCGCCAAGGCCGCCGGCACCACAACAACAACCGGTGCAGCCAGTCCGGCCAGAGCCAAAAGCGCAAGGCGGATGGCGATGGGAGCAAGCGCAGGCATCACGGCCGAAGCGGCGGCATGGCGGTGGTCTAACCAGTTTCCGGCCGATCGGCGCGCACCGCCAGCCCCCTGGGCAGCAACCGCCCCAGGCGGCGGCGGGCGGCGCGCCGCTGCCTGGCCGTGCCGGGTGGACCGAAACGCTGGGCCAGATAGAGGTTGGCGAAGCGGCGCAACGGGGTGCGCAGCTCGGGCCGATCAACCGCCACCCGTGCACAGAAGCCGCCGAGATCCTCACCGGCTGCCGGTTCGAAGCCCAGCCGGCGCAGCCGCCGCAGGCCGCGCTCCAGTTCGCGGCGCAGGGGGTCACCGCCACTGCGGGTCTGGCCCCAGCGCAGCAAGGGCAGCGTCACCGCCAGGCTGAGCGCCACCGCGGCCAGAACCAGCACCCCCAGCCAGCCGCGGCGGGCGCCGAGCAGCCGCTCCAGCAGCGCCGCCTGGGCCTGGCGGTTGAAGCCGAGAATCCAGCCGGTCCAGCGCAGGTCGAGGCCGCGCCACTGCTGCTGCAACCAGGCGAGCAGACCGGTCTCGGCCGGTCGGCGCCCACTGCTGCCCGCCATGGCTGGGTTGACCCGGGCCGGCGCCACCCAACCGGTGGGATCCACCCGCTGCCAGCCACCCTCCGCCAGCCACACCTCGGTCCAGGCATGGGCATCGCTCTGACGCACATCGAGGTAGCCCCCACCGCCCAGTTGCGGCACCCCCGCCGCCCGCATCAGGGCGGCATGGGCGGCGGCAAAGTGCTCGCAGAACCCTTCCTGGGTCTGGAACAGGAAAGCATCGAGCGGAGCCGGGCCGGGCAGGGAGCCCGGCTGGAGCGTGTAGCGGAAGGACTGAGACAGGAACCACCGCCGCGCCGCCTCCAGGCGCTGCTCCGGCGGCAGGCTCGAGGCCCAGGAGCGGCCGAGGGCCTCCAGCCGGGGATTGCTTCCCGTTGGGAAGGCCATCGCCGCCGCCAGCGCCTCCGGTGAAGGCGGCGAGGTCTGCCAGGCGGCGGGTTGGCCAGTGGCGCCCAGGGCATACCCCCGCCGCTCGCCCGCTGGCCGGTCGTTGATCAGTTCTCCGGCGGGGCCGATCCGCAGCTCCGATTGCAGCGGTTGACCACGGCCGCTCCAGGGCAGGAGCGGCAGCCTGGAGGGTTCCGCCAGCCACAGCTCGTCGCGGCCGGTGGTGGGCGGCAGCGGGGTCGAGAGGGGCGGCAGGGCGGGAGCGTCCCGCTCCCAGCGGAAGCCATCGAAGCGGTTCAGCACCACCACCCGCCAGTAGCGCTCCGCCTCGACCGGAGCCTGGCTGGCCTCAAAGGCGATCCGCACGGCCGGTGCATCGATCGCCACCAGGCTGGCGATCGCACCGGGTTCGATCCGGTCGCTGAGGCCGGTGCGCGCCGTCTGGTTCTGCGGCACGGTGAACACCGGACCCAGCCTGGGCAGCAGCAGGAAAAGCACCAGCACCAGGGGCAGCGCTGCGGCCAGCAGCTTGAAGCTCCGCCCCAGCAACTGGCCCGGCAGCAGGCCATCGCCGAGCTCCTGGGCCAGCAGGGCGGCAAGGGCCACCAGGGCGGTGAGCAATTGCAGCACGCTGGGACCCAGGCCTGGCAACAGGGCCGCCAACACACCGGTGGCCACCAGCAGCAGCAGGCTCATGCGGCGCAGCTCGGCGGCGCGGCGGGCTTCCCGCAGCTTCAGGCCGCCCAGCACCACCAGGGCGATCGCCCCCCAGCTGAGCGGCAGACCCATGTCGAGACCCGGCAACTGCAGGCCCAGCAAGCCCAGTCCCAGCCACAGCAGCCGCCGCACCCGCCTCATGGCAGCTGGGCCAGCACGGCCAGGCAGCGGTCGCGGTGGCGCGGTCCCAGCCCCGGCGGCACGGTTTGCTCTGCCAGCACCAGCCCGAAGGGCAGCCCGGCGGCACTGACCCGGCAGAGCCGCTCGCAGAGGTTCTCCAGAGCCTGCTCCCTGGCTATCCCAGGATGCAGGCTGAGCCAGCAGGCCTGGGGCGCCGGGGCGTCGAACACCTTGCTGTGGGCACCACGGCCCCGGGCCAGTGATTTCCAGGCCAGTCGCGCCACCCCCTCCTCGACCCGGTGGGGCCGCAGGTCGGACCAGTCGCCCGCCCCGCTGGCCACCCCTGGCGCCGCCGCCTCGCTGTCCTGGCCGAGCGGGGAGGAGCTGCGCTCCAGCACTGGCCCGGGGCGCCGTGCCGGATAGACCAGCTGGGCCACCTCCGGCTGCCACAGCGACCAGCAGCGGAACAGACCGAGCGGAGCCGTGGAGCGCACGCGCAGGGTCCCCGGCCGCTGCAGCCCGCGACGGCTGGCAGACCAGGGGATCGCCAGCCACTGATCGCCAGGCTCGATCACGCTGCCCTGGCCCAGATTCCTGGCCTGGAGCGGTCCCCAGGCGCGGGGTGTGGGTTCAAAGCTCAACTCCACCTGGTAGCGGCGGTAGCGGCTGCGGATCTGGAGGGGATAGGGCAGGGGTTCACCGGCGAAGCCAGCCGCCGGCTGGCCGCAGGCCAGCTCCAGGCCCTGCAGGTTGATGGCGGTGAGGTGCAGGGCCAGCACGAACAGGCCTAGAAGCAGGAACGAGATGAACAAGGGCCCGTTGCTCTGCTGCTGGATGCCCACCAGTTGCAGCACCCCCGCTCCGGTCAGCCACAGGCAGCCGAAGCCGGTGGGGAGGATGTAGATGTTGCGCCCATGCAGGCGCAGCCGGGTCCCCTGCCGGGGGCGGAACAGGCGGCGGCTCCGCCCCCTGGGCCACCAGCTCCGCCCCGGCCGATCAGCGGAGACCATCCACTCCGGCCAGCAGCTGGCGGCTGCTGGATTCGCCCGGTTCACCCCCGTCGAGACGGTGATCGCAGACCGCCGCCAGCACGGCCTGCACATCGGCGGGAATCACATACGCGCGGCCCTCCAGCAGCGACCAGGCCCGGGCGGCGGCGAGCAGCGCCTGGGCCGCCCGCGGCGAAAGCGGCGCACCGTTGAACCCAGCCTGGCGGCTGAGCTGCACCAGGTCGAGCACATAGGCGATCAGCGCCGGTTCGGCCCGCTGGGCCGCAGAGCGCCGCTGCAGGGCTTCCAGATCAGCGGGGCTGAGCAAGGGCTCCAACGCCTCGCTGCCCAGCCCCTCACCAGCCAGCAGGGCCAGTTCGGCGTCCCGGGTCGGGAAGCCCAGACTGATCCGCATCAGAAAACGATCCAGTTGCGATTCCGGCAGGGGGGCGGTGCCCGATTGATCAAGACCGTTCTGGGTGGCGATCACACAGAACGGCCGGGGCAGGTTGTGGCTGATTCCATCGACGCTCACCCGGCCACTGGCCATCGCTTCGAGCAGGGCGCTCTGGGTGCGGGGGCTGGCCCGGTTGATCTCATCGGCCAGCAGCACCTGGCTGAACAGCGGCCCTGGCTGGAACAGGAAGCTGACGCTGGCCGGCTGCAACACGCCGATGCCGGTGAGATCGGCCGGCAGCAGATCGCTGGTGAAGTGAACCCGCTTGAAACCCAGCCCGAAACTGCGGGCCAGGGATTCAGCCATGGTGGTCTTGCCCATGCCGGGCAGATCCTCGATCAGCAGGTGGCCCCGGGCCAGCAGGGAAGCCACCGCCAGGCGGATCTGGCGGTCCTTGCCCAGCAGCACCCGGCCGATGTGCTCAACCACCCGCTGCGGCAAGGCTCGCTGGTCCACTGTTGGAAACGCTTCGGCTGACATTAGGTGAGCAATCACTTCAGGGAAGGAGACGGCACTCTCCAGGGCGAAGGCCAACGGCATGGCGGCAATCTCGTCGCCACCGCCCGGCGGCTGGGATGCCGCCCCGACCAACTGCTCGATGCCAGCGCCTCCCTGGTGCCGTTCGGGCCACCGGCTTCGGTGCGGCGGGTGCTGGGCCGCGCCCTGGGGATCGCGGCCGGTCGCCCCTCCCCCCTGCGGGACTACCCCGATCGCAGCTACGCCCGTCTGCGGACGGCGATCGCTGCCTGCCATGGCCTCGATCCGGACGGCGTGCTGCCGGGCAACGGCGCCGCCGAGCTGTTCACCTGGGCGGCCCGGGATGCGGCGGCTGCGGGTCCGAGCCTGCTGCCGAGCCCCGGCTTCGCCGACTACCAGCGCGCCCTGGCCTGCTGGGGGGGAAACTGGCGAACCCTGTCGCTGCCATTGCAAGAGGGGTTCCCTGCCGCCGCCGCGATCGCAGCCGCGACCCCATGGTCGGCAACTGCCGCGGGGGCGCTCTGGATCACCAACCCCCACAACCCCACCGGCCAGCTCTGGAGCCGCGCCAGCCTGGAGCCGCTGCTGGGCCACTTCGCCCTGGTGATCGTCGATGAGGCCTTTCTGCCCCTCGTGCCCGGCGGTGAGGCCCAGTCGCTGATTCCGCTGCTGGCGGGTCATCCCCACCTGGTGGTGATCCGCAGCCTCACCAAGCTGTTCGCCATCGCCGGCCTGCGCCTGGGCTATGCCCTGGCGGCGCCGGAGCGGCTGGGCCGCTGGGCGGCCTGGCGCGATCCCTGGCCCGTGAACGGCCTGGCCGCCGCCGTGGGTGAGGCGGTGGTGGGAGATCAGCGCTGGCAGGAGCGGGTGCGGCGCTGGGTGGCGACCGAAGAGCCCTGGTTCCAGCAGCAGCTGGCGGACCTGCACGGGCTGACGCCCCTGCCTTCGGCGGCCAACTTTCTGCTGGTGCACGGCGAGAGCTCACTGCTGGCGCTGCGCGAGCGGCTGGAGAGCAACCAGCGGGTCCTGCTGCGCGACTGCCGCTCCTTCGAGGGGCTCGGTGAGCAATGGCTGCGGATCGGCCTCCAGGACCGGCGGGGCAACCGGCGGATCCTGCAGGCCCTGCGCGCTGAACTGGCCCGCTAGGGGCCTCAGCCGGCCAGCTCCTGCAGCAGCCGGGCCAGCCGCTGGTCCGCGTCCCGCACCGCCAGGCGCCCCATCCCCGCCCGCAGCGCCAGCAGCGGATCAACCGCGCTGGCACTGCCCCGCAGGCGGGGACCGAGCAGCCGCCACAGGCTGCGCTCCAGGGCTGGATCACCGGGAGCGTGCTGGGCCACGATCACGGCCGCGCCGAGCGCGGTGGCGGTGGCGGCGTTGGCCTCCTGGTGCCGGTCGGCGGCCTGCGGAAAGGGCACCAGCACCGCCGGCGTCCCGCTCACCGCCAGTTCGCTGAGACTGCCGGCCCCGGCGCGACTGATCGCCAGGTCGGTGTGCTGCAGCAGGCCGGCCAGTTCAGCGCTGAACGGTCGCTCGACATAGCCGGGGGAGGAGGCCACCCCGGCCTCGGGATCGTTCGATCCGGTGAGGTGCACCACCCGGCAGCCCGCCGCCAGCAGCCGGGGCACCAGGGGACGCACCATCCGGTTGAGACCCACGGCCCCCTGGCTGCCACCCATCACCAGCAACAGCGGCCCCTCCCCCTTGGGCACCCAGTCCGGGAGTGGGGCGGGCTCCAGGAAGGCGCGGCGCACCGGGGTACCGCTCAGCAGCGGACGGCAGCGGGGCAGCAGCGCCGCCGCCGCCGGCAGCCCCACCGCCACCCGGCTGCACAGACGACCCAGCAGCCGGGTGACGCGCCCCGGAATGGCGTTGGATTCATGCAACACCACAGGCACGCCGCAGCTGCGGGCCGCCAGGATCGTCGGAGCGGCGATGTAACCGCCGGTGCTGAACACCACCTCGATGGCTTCACGCCGAATCAGCCGCCGCACCTTGCCGGTGGCGGCGATAAGCCGGATCAGTTGCAGAAGCTTGCGCAGACCCCTCCCCTGCAGCCCGCCGGCGCGGATCGTGTGCAGGGGGTAGCGCGCCGGCACCAGCTCCCGCTCCAGCCGGTCAGGCACCCCCAGCCACTGCACCGACCAGTCGGGCGGCAGAGCCTCGGCCACCGCCAGGGCCGGAAAGAGGTGTCCGCCGGTGCCGCTGGCGGCGATCAGGAGCCGGGTCATGGGCTGTAACCAGGGCGCGCCTAACTTATGTGAGCCCCTCGGCCACTTCGATGTCGCTGCTCCGCTCCAGCCTGGCTGCCGTGCTGGCGGCCACCGCGCTGAGCTTCACGCCAGAGGTGCGGGCCGCGGCCCCCAGCGCGGCACTGCTCCAGAGCCTGGAAGCCGCCCTCAACAGTGGTTCCACCGGCAACGTCTCCAGCCTGCTCAAGGCCGGTGTGGGGTTGGACCCGGTCCAGCTGGAGGCCCGCTACGGAGCCCTGCGCGCCCGCTTCCCAGACGCCCGCTGGCAGGTGAGCCCAGGCAGCTTGCTCAGGGATGGCCGCAGCACCGTTCTGATCAAGGTCAGTGGCAGCCGGCAGGAGGGCCCCTATCGCTACCGGCTTGAGGCCGAACAGGTGCTGGCCCTGGGCAGCAGCGATGGCCGCCTGAGCAGCGAGGAGGTGATCCGTGAGACGAGCACCCTGCGCAGCGGGTCCACCGATCTGCCGATCAGCGTGCTGATTCCCGACGCCGTGCTCACCGGCCAGCGCTACGACGTGGACGTGGTGCTGGACGATCCCCTTGATGGCGCAGTGGCGGCGGGAGGGATCGTCGCGGTGACCACCACCCAGATCAACACCTCCCAGAGTCCGGACCTGGAACTGGCGGCCCTGGGTGGCGGCGGGGTGTTCAAGACGGTGCAGGCCCCCTTTCAACCCGGCAGCCAGACCTGGGCGGTGCTGCTGGTGCACCCGCAAGGAATCGTGAGCACCACCAAACGGGTGCGGGTGGTGGCCGATAAAGCGGCCCTCACTCCCTGAACCAGCGGGCCAGGGCCGCCACATCCTCACCGCCAAAGCCCGCTGCGATCAGGCTGTCCTCGATCGCTGCCACCTGGGCCGTGATCGGCAATGCCAGCCCCTCGGCGGCAGCGGCGGCCAGGGCGATGGCCAGATCCTTGCGGTGCAGGGAGAGCTTGAAGCCAAGCGGGAAGCAGCCCTCCAGCATCGCCTCGGCCCGGTGCTCCAGGGCCCAGGAGCCGGCCGCGCCGCTGACGAGGGCCCGGCGAACCGCTGCCATCGGCAGCCCCAGCCGCTGGCCCAGCGCCATCGCCTCGGCCACGGCGACATAGCTGCCAGCCACCAGCACCTGGTTGACAGCCTTGGCCTGCTGCCCCGCCCCCACCGATCCCAGGTGGGTGATGCAACCGCCCACCACCTCCAGCAGGGGGCGAACCCGCTCCAGGTCGGCTGCCGCGCCGCCCACCAGCACCGACAGGGTGCCGGCCCTGGCACCCTCCGTTCCACCGGTGACAGGGGCATCGAGGTAGGCGACGCCCTGGCGCTCCAGGCGCTGCGCCAGCGAGCGGCTGATGGCGGGATCGATCGTCGAGAAGTCGATCACCACCGAGCCGGGCCGCAAACCCGCCGCCGCTCCCCCCGCTCCGAACAGCACGGCTTCCACGTCGGGGCCATCGCTCACGCACAGGCAGAGAACATCAGCGGCAGCGGCGGCCTCGGCGGGGCTGCCGGCTGCGGTGGCGCCGGCAGCCAGCAGGGGCTGCTCCCGCTGCCGGCTCCGGTTGTGCACGGTGAGCGGGAAGCCGGCCATGAGCAGATTCATGGCGATCGGGGCTCCAAGCGCCCCGAGGCCGATGAAGGACGTAGCCGGCCGGGAAGGTCTGGTCATGGATGGGGCGGAATCAGTCAGGACTCAGTCGGCAGTTGAGGCCAGCATGGGATTGTTCGAGTGGATGCCCCGATGACCCGTTCCCTGATCCTGCAACGCTGGTTGCTGCCGCCCGCCGTGGCCGCCCTGGCCCTGGCCCTGCAGGTTGGAGCCGGCAAGGCCCAGACGGATCCCAGCCCCCAGAAGTCACCGGAAGGTGGCCGGCGAATGGAGCAGATCCAGAAGCTCACCGACAGTCAGAAGCGGGAGCTGTTCAATACCCGTCGCAGCATCGGCCTGCGGACCTATCCCGCCCAGATCGCCATCCTCCAGAAGGGTGAGCGCTGCCTGACCACCGCCCGGGACCTCCAGGCCCTCATGGTCTGCCGGAAGGAAGAGTCGGCAACCAAGCGGGAGCTGATGGCACGCAACCGGGAGGAAATGCGATCCACTTACACCCGGCTTGGCCTGACATTGCCGGAGCGCGGCGGACGCTCTGGACCGGGGCGGGGCAACTGGGGCGCCCCAGACAAGACCCTCTGAGCCGAGCGCAGCTGGTCAGGCGTCGTCGAGGGCGGCGACCCCGGGCAGCACCTTGCCTTCCAGAAGTTCGAGACTGGCACCGCCACCGGTGGAGATGTGGCTCATCTGCCCGGCCACCCCCACCTTCTCCACTGCTGCCACGGAGTCGCCACCGCCGATGATCGTGCAGGTTCCGGTGGCGGTGAGGCCGGCCAAGGTATGGGCGATGGCGTCGGTGCCGGCGGCGAACTTGTCAAACTCGAAAACGCCCATCGGGCCGTTCCAGATCACGGTCTTGCAGTCGGCCAGGGCCTCCTGGAAAGCCTTGATCGAATCGGGACCGATGTCGAGGCCCATCCAGCCATCAGGGATGGCATCGATCGCCACGGTCTGGCTGTTGGCGTCAGGGGAGAAGGCATCGGCCAGCACCACGTCGGTGGGCAGCAGCAATTGCACACCCTTGGCAGCCGCCTTGGCCTCCAGTTCCTTGGCCAGCTTGAGTTTGTCTTCCTCCACCAGGCTCTTGCCCACCGCCAGGCCGCGGGCCTTGTAGAAGGTGAAGATCATGCCGCCGCCGATCAGCACCTTGTCGCACTTGTCGATCAGGGCTTCGAGCACGCCGATCTTGCTGCTCACCTTGGAGCCGCCCACGATCGCGGCCAGGGGGCGCCTGGGTTCGTCGATGGCACCCTGCAGGTACTGGAGCTCCTTCTCCATCAGGTGGCCAGCCACGCTGGGGTTGAGGAACTTCGTCACCCCTTCGGTGGAGGCATGGGCGCGGTGGGCGGCGCCGAAGGCGTCGTTCACATACACCTCGGCCAGGGCCGCCAGCTTCTCGGCGAAGCCGGGGTCGTTCGTCTCTTCCTCGGCAAAGAACCGCACGTTCTCAAGCAGCACCACTCCGCCGTCGGCCAGGGCCGCCACCTTGGCCTCGGCGTCGGGGCCGATGCAACTGTCACTTTTGATCACCGGCACCCCCAGCAGCTCACTGAGCCGGGCCGCCACCTGGGTGAGCCGCATGCCCTCGTTCACCTGACCCTTCGGACGGCCGTAGTGGGCCGAGAGGATCACCTTGGCGCCGTTGTCGCGCAGGAAAGCGATGGTCGGCAGGGCGGCGCGGATGCGGGTGTCGTCGGTGATCGCCCCGGCCTCATCGACAGGGACGTTGAAATCGACCCGCACCAGAACGCGCTTGCCACTCAGGTCGGCGGAAGAGAGGCTGGCCAGGGTGCGCTTTGGCATGGCGGGCGGACGGATAGAAAACGATGGCAGAGGTTAAGCCCCCGACCCACCGGGCGCTAGGACATGAGCAGGGGCCATGGCCCCTGCTCCCCTCAGGACCGTGAACGATGTTCAGGACTGTTCTGTTTCCGATCGACCAGAGCCGCCAGACGATGGAAACCGCCGCGGTGGCCCTGCAGCTGGCCCAACGCCACGGCAGCCGCCTGGTGGTGCTCTCGGTGGTGGAGCCTGACGAGGGCGCCATGCACGACGCCGCCGCCGTGGCTGAGCTGCTGGAGCAGGCCCGTCAGCATTTCGAGCAGGCCGGCATGGCCTGTGAGGTGATTGAACGGGAGGGCAAGCCGGCCTTCGTGATCGGGGATGTGGCCGATGAGATCAACGCCGATGTGATCGTGATGGGCACCCGTGGCCTCACCCTTGCCGCCAACGAACCCAGCACGGCCTCCCGGGTGATCCAGCTGGCCCCCTGTCCGGTGCTGGTGGTGCCCTGATGGGGGCTGTTGCCACGGGGGGCACCACCCCGGCGGGCCATGGCCTCAGCGCCTCCGCTCCATCGATCCAGTGGTATCCGGGCCACATCGCCAAGGCGGAGCGCCAGCTCAAGGATCAGCTCAACAAGGTGGACCTGGTGATCGAGGTGCGGGATGCCCGCATCCCCCGGGCCACCGGCCATCCCCGCCTGCAGCGCTGGACGCAGGGCAAGCAGCGCCTGCTGGTGATCAACCGCCGCGACATGGTCAATGAGGCCACCCGGCTGGCCTGGGACCGCTGGCTGCGGGCCGAGGGGGAGGTCCCCTGGTGGTGTGACGCCAAGGTGGGAACGGGTGTGAAGCAGCTGCAGGAGGCCGCGATCCGGGCCGGTGCCCAGCTCAATGCCCGTCGGGCCGGCCGCGGCATGCGGCCCCGGCCGGTGCGGGCCCTGATGCTGGGCTTCCCCAACGTGGGCAAGTCGGCCCTGATCAATCGCCTGGTGCGCCGCAAAGTGGTGGACAGCGCCCGCCGGGCCGGCGTGACCCGCAGCCTTCGCTGGGTGCGGCTGGGCCAGGAGCTCGATCTGCTCGATGCCCCTGGCGTGCTGCCGCCGCGGCTCGATGACCAGCGGGCCGCCCTGCTCCTGGCTCTCTGCGACGACATCGGGCAGGCCGCCTACGACGGCGAGGCGGTGGCCATGGCCTTTCTGCGCCTGCTCGATGAACTGGCCAGGCGGCCAGGGGCCGACCGCAGCCTCTCCCTGGTGGAGCAGCGCTACGGGGTGCCGGTGCCCAGGCTGGTGTCCACCGACCCCGACTCGGCCGTGGATGGCTCGGCCTGGCTGGAAGCGGCCGCCGGCCGCCACACCAGCGGTGACACCGCTCGCCTGGCCCAGCGGCTGCTCGACGACTTCCGCCGCTCCCTGCTTGGCCCGATCGCCCTGGAGCTGCCGCCCCAGCCCCCAGCTGCGTGACGGGGTTCGGGGCTGGCGAAGGGGAGCTGATCAGCCTGGTGTACCCCCGGCCCCTCCCGATGCGACTGGATCGCTGGCTGGTGAGTCAGCGGCCGGAGCAGAGCCGCGCCCGCATCCAGAAGCTGATCGAGGCCGGGCTGGTGCGGGTGAACGGCGAGACCGGCCGCGCCAAGACCCCGCTGCGACCGGGCGATGCGGTGGAGCTGTGGCTGCCCCCGCCCGAACCCCTGGCCTATCTGCTGCCCCAGGACATCCCCCTGGATGTGCTCTACGAGGACGCCCATCTGATCGTGCTCAACAAGCCGGCCGGCCTCACGGTGCACCCCGCTCCAGGCAACAGGGACGGCACCCTGGTCAATGCCCTGCTCCACCACTGCCCCGATCTGCCGGGGATCGGCGGCGAGCGGCGGCCGGGCATCGTGCACCGGCTCGACAAGGACACCACCGGCTGCATCGTGGTGGCCAAGAGCCAGGAGGCGCTGGTCAAGCTGCAGGTGCAGATCCAGCAACGGATCGCCTCACGGGACTACCTGGCGGTGATCCATGGCGTGCCGAAAACGGAGAACGGCACGATCGAAGCGGCGATCGGCCGTCACCCCATCGATCGCAAGAAGTACGCCGTGGTGGACGACAGCAAGGGACGCCGCGCCACCACCCGCTGGCGGCTGATCGAGCGGCTCGGCGATTACTCCCTGCTGCGCTTCCAGCTCGACACCGGCCGCACCCACCAGATCCGGGTGCACTGCTCCCACCTCGGCCATCCGATCGTGGGCGATGCCACCTATGGCCGCTGCCGCAAACTGCCGCTGGCCCTGCCCGGCCAGGTCCTGCATGCGGTGCAACTGGGCCTGGACCACCCGATCAGCGGCGAGCGGATGGTGTTTGAAGCCCCCCTGCCCGAGGTGTTCGAGCGGTTGCTGGCGGTGCTGCGCAGCAACCGCAGCTAGGTTAGTTGTCTTCTGTTCGTCGCAGCCATGGGCGACGGCGCCCCTGACAGGCCCGATTCAGCCACGCCAGCGATCGGCGGCGGCTGGCCCGTGATCGACGGCTGGGCCAAGGCCACCCTCTCCCCGAAGGGACCCCTGCTCTGGCAGACGCTGCTGCACAAGAGCGCCTGCCTCTCCTGCGCCTGGGGCACGGGCGGTCAGAACGGCGGCTTCGTCGATGAGCTGGGGGAGCCATTGCAGCGCTGCCTCAAGAGCGTGGAGGCGATCGCGGCGGAACTGCAACCGGCGGTGCCGCAGGGGGTGTTCGCCGAGCGAAGCCTGGCGATGCTGCAGCAGCTCAGCTCGCTCGAGGCCGACCGGCTTGGCCGGCTCAGCCATCCGCTGATCCTGCGCGAGGGCCACAGCCACTACGAGCGCCTCGGCTGGGACGACGTGTTCGAGCTGGCCGACGCCGCCTTCCGCCGCCCGCCGGAGCGGGTGGCCTCCTACAGCTCCGGCCGTTCCTCCAACGAGGCCGCCTACCTGCTGCAGCTGTTGCTGCGGGCGATGGGCTCCAACAACCTGGCCGACTGCTCCGATCTCTGCCATGCCCCCTCCACCGTGGGGCTGGGCGAGGTGTTCGGCTCGGGCACCTCGATGGTGAGCCTCGAAAGCCTGCAGCAGTCCGACTGCGTGGTGCTGGTGGGCTCCAATGCCCCCGCCAACCACCCGCGGCTGATGAACGAGCTGATCCGCCTGCGTGAACGCGGCGGCAGCGTGATCGTGATCAACCCGGTGCTGGAGGTGGGGCTGCTGAAGTTCGGCTCGCCGGCCTTTCCGATCAAGTCGATGCTGCGGGGCTCGGCGATCGCCTCGCTGTTCCTGCAGCCGGTGCCCGGATCCGACACCGCCGTGTTCCTGGGCCTGCAGAAGGCGCTGCTGGAAGCGGGCCAGGTGCGCCACGACTTCCTGCGCGACCACACCGAAGGATCCGAGGCGGTGCTGGAGCAGCTGCGCGCCACCCCGTGGGAGGCGATCACCGCCTGCTGCGGCCTCAGCCGCGAGGAGCTCAGCCACACCGCCGCGGTGATCGGCCGCTCCAAAGGCGTGGTGTTCGCCTGGGCGATGGGAATCACCCACCACAGCAACGGCACCACCAACGTGCATGCGATCGCCAACACGGCGCTGCTGAGCGGCAACGCCGGCAAGCCCGGGGCCGGCACCATGCCGATCCGCGGCCACTCCAACGTGCAGGGCTTCGGCTCGATGGGGGTCACGGTGAAGCTGCGGGCCGAGATGCAGCAGGCGCTGGAGCGGCTGCTGGGGCGCCCGCTCAGCCGCGTGCCCGGCTACGACACCCGCGCCCTGATCGCGGCCGCCGGCGCCGGCGCGGTGGACACCCTGCTGTGCCTGGGCGGCAACCTCTGGGGCGCCAACCCGGATTCCAGCGAGGCCAAGCAGGCCCTCGGCCACATCGACACGATCTTCTACCTGGCCACCAAGCCCAACCAGGGGCACTTCCACGGCCTGGGGCGTCGCCGCACCCTGGTGCTGCCGGTGTTCAACCGCTTCGAAACGCCCCACGCCACCACCACCGAATCGGGCAACAACTTCGTGCGCTTCAACGATCCGGGCCGCTCGCACCTGAAGCACGCCGACCTGATCAGCGAGCTGGGCTTCCTCTCCGAGCTGGCCCGGCGGCGGCTGGGCGACGATCCGATCGACTGGGGCCGCCTGCAGGACCCCGTCTACGTGCGCCAGCTGATCGCCCGCACCGTGCCGGGCTACGGCGCGATCGCCACGCTCGATGCCACCAGGCGCGAATTCAGTGTGGAAGGGCGGGTGTTCGAGCAGCCCAGCTTCCCGACGCCGTCGGGGAAAGCACGGATGGAGCCCACGCCCCTGCCGGCGCTGACGCTGCCTGAGCCGGCCCATTTCGGCGGCCTGGCGCCGGGGGAAGCGGGCCTGGTGCTGGCCCTGATCACCGCCCGCAGCTACTCCCAGCACAACACCGTGGTGTACAAACCGGGCGATGCCTATCGCGGCATGCCGCACCGCAACACCATCCTGATGAACCGGGGCGATCTGGCCCGCTGCGGCCTGCGCGCCCACCAGCGCGTGACCGTGCAGGGCGAAGCCGGGGCACTCAGCGATGTGGAGGTGATCCCCGGCGAGATCCGCGCCGGCGCCGGGCTGATGTTCTACCCGGAGGTGAACGCGATCTTCCGCGCCGCCATCGACCACCGCAGCGGCACGCCGGCCTTCAAGCGGGTGCCGGTGCTGGTGCGCAGCGGACTCAGGCCGGCGGCGCTGGCGCCAGGCGCCGCGTCAGCTGGTGCAGGGGCAGGCTGAGCAGGATCAGGCCGAGGGCGCCGGCGCTGTTGGCGGTGTCGTTGCGGATGGCGGCGATCAGGAAGGCCAGGGAACCCAGCCAGACGATCGCCGCGCTGATCGGATAGCCCGGATCGCGGAAGGGCCGCTCCAGATCCGGCTCCCGCCAGCGCAGCAGGACCAGGGCGGTGATCCCGCTCAGGTAGAGCAGCACATAGAGAAAAGAGGCAATGCCCAGCAGGATCGTGAAGTCGCCGAAGATCACCAGCAGGCCGGCGCTGGCGGTGGTCACCACCAGCCCCAGCACGGGGGTACCGCTGGCGCTCACCGCAGCGAACTGGGGCAGGAAGAGCCCATCGCGGCTGAGGCCAAAGAGGATGCGCGGCGCGCCCATCACCACGGCATTGACGAGCCCGAACGAGGAGATCAAGGCCAGCACCACGATCAGCTGAGCGCTCCAGGCCCCGAAGATCACCTCGGCGGCATCGGCAAGAGGCAGCACCGAGCCGGCGATCCGCGAGACCGGCAGCAGCCGCAGCAGCGCCAGATTCACCAGCAGATACAGCCCCGCCACGCTGAGCACACCACCCACCAGGGAGCGGGGCAGATCCTGGCTGGGCTCGGCGAATTCCTCGGCGAAGTAGATCGGGCTGTGCCAGCCGTCGTAGGTGGTGATCACGGCCTGCATGGCGAACACCACGCCGATGCCGAGGCTGATGCCTGAGGCCGCGATCGGCTCAGCGGAGCCTGTGGCGTCCAGCAGCGGTTCGGCCAGGCCCGCCAGATCTCTGACCGGGGCATGCAGGAAGCAGGCCGTGATCAGGCCGAGGAAGGCGATGGCCTTGCCGAGGCTGAGGATCTTCTGACTGAGGCTGCCGGCTTCGAGGCCCAGCTGCTGGATCAGGGCGAAGGCCAGCAGCACCAGCAGGGCCACCACTTTGCTGCCCACGGGCAGGGCCGGCAGCAGACCGATCGTGTAGTCGCCGATGGTCACAGCCACCCAGGCCAGGCCGGCACAGTGGCCCACCCAGTCGATCCAGCCCACGGAGAAGCCGGCCTGATCCCCCAGGGCCCGCCGGGCATACACGGTCCAGCCGCCGGCCCGAGGCAGGCTGGCGCCCAGCTCAGCCACCGCGAGCGCACCCAACAGGGCATAGAGCGCTCCCGCCACCCAGGCGGCCACGATCAACGGGCCGCTGTTCAGTTGCGCTGCCACCAGCCCCGGCGTGCGCAGGATGCCGGCACCCACGGTGCCTCCCACCGCCCCGGCGATCCCGAAGCTCACCCCCAGGATGTGCAGCAGGGTGGCCGGCGGGGCCGCAGCCTGGTCGGGTGAGGGCATCGAGCACCTGGCGATCAGCGCGGGATCCGAGCCGGCTCCCACCATGGGCGAGTCTGCTCGCTGGCCTGGCGATGAGGTGGCGCCGCAGCTGGGCTGGTCATGAAGGCCAGGCGCGGGTGGAGGCGATCAAGGCATCGTCGGGGAGGCCCTCACTGCGGCGCACCTCAGCCTGGCGTGACTCCGCCACGGTGCGCTGCAGAGCCTCCCCCATCACCTGCCTCAGCACCGGGCTGGCCTCGAACGCCCGCACCGCCTCCGAGAGGGTCTGGGGGAGCCTCGGGGCCACGGCGGCAGACGCAGCGGCTGGATCGCCCGAAAGCGGCGGCGGCAGGGGCCTGGGCTGCTGCAGGGCGTACTGAGCCACCCCCAGCGCAGACCCCACCAGCAGATAGGGGTTGGCGCTGAGATCGGCCACTTTGAGCTCCAGGTGGCCGGGCTCGCCCCCGCCGGCCGGCACCAGGCGCAGGGCCGCCTCCCGGTTCTCCACCCCCCAGACCTGGAACGGCGCCGCCCAGCGGCCCGGGGCCAGCCGCTTGTACGAGACCGCCAGAGCGCAGGCCAGGGGCATCAGGGCCGGCAGTTGCTCCAGCAGACCCGCCAGCAGCGCTTCCCCCCGGGCCGTGAGGCCAGCGGTGCCCGTGCCGCCACCGAGAAGGGGCACACCCTGGTCCGCCACGCTCAGGTGCAGGTGGCCGCCATTGCCCACCAGATCAGCCGTCACCACAGGAGCAAAGCTGCAGATCCAGCCGAAGCGACGGCTCACCTGCTGGATCACCAGGCGCGCCACCACCAGGCGATCGGCGGCCTCAAGCGGCGGCGCCGGCGACAGCGACAGCTCGAACTGGCCGGCACCGTACTCCGGGTGCAGCTGCAGCCAGGGCAGCTCGGCCGCATCGAGAGCCTCGGCCACGGCGGTGAGGTAATCGAGTCCCTGCACCAGGCGATCAGCGCCGTAGGGGCCGCCCACCACCGCCGGACTCCAGCCCCCGGCACCGCCAACCGGCTGGGGCAACCCCACCATCCACTCGATCTCGAAACCGGCCAGGGCGCTCAGGCCGGCAGCCGCGAAAGCCGCCTGCTGCCGGGCGCAGAAGCCACGCTGATCCAGGGCATAGACCTCACCATCGCGGCCATGGCGGACCCCCGGAGCCCAGGCCCAGCCGGAGGCAGGGTCGAGCGGGCGCAGCGCGGTGAGATCGGGCTTCAGGCGCAGGTCGCCATCAGGGCGGGCCAGGCTCTGCTGCGGATCGATCAGGCCGGTGGCACCGAAGGCATCGGCCACCGGTGAAAAGCCCACTCCCTGACTTGCCACCAGTGCCAACCGCTCCAGCGGCACCCCCCTCACCAGCACCGATCCGGCGTGATTCACGAAGGTGATCGCCAGCCGGCGCAGGCCGCGCTCCAGCAGTTCGGTGGTCTGGGCAGTGGCGCTGGGGAGGTCCGGCACGGCAAGGCAGTCACGGGCCCGGAAATCATTGCCCGATTCGGTGACGGAGGCCATGGTGGAGGCCGCGGCCCCTGCTCCCTTGGCTCCCACGGCCCTGCTCCTGGTTGACATCCAGAACGGCACCTGCGGACCGGCCGGTCCCACCGGCAGCGCTGGAGCCACCCCGCTCGCCACGCTGCAGCATTCGCCGCAGCCGTCGCAGCCACCCCGGCCGCCCGGCTTCGACGCCCACTTCCAGGCGGCGGTCCTGCCCCGGCTGGAGCAGGCGCTGGGCCACGCCCGCTCGAGCGGCCTGGAGGTGATCCACACCGTGATCGCCAACCTCACCGCCGATGGCCGCGACCGCAGCCTCGACTACAAGCGCTCCGGCCTGGGCTTTGCCCCGGGCAGCTGGGAGGCCCGGGTGATCGAGGCCCTCGCTCCCCGGCCCGATGAACTGGTGCTGCCGAAGAGTTCCTCCTCCCCCTTCAACTCCACCAGCCTCGATTACCTGCTGCGCAACATCGGCATCACCGAGCTGGTGGTGGCCGGCCTGCTCAGCGATCAATGCATCGATCACACCGTCAAGGATGCGGCCGATCGCGGCTACGAGGTGATCTGCCTGATCGATGCCTGCATGGCCGAATCAGCCGAGCGGCACCGGGCGGCCCTCAGCTGCTTTCGGGGCTACTGCCGCCAGCTCTGCGTGGCTGAGTTCATCAGCACGTTGGCTTGAATCCCAGCGTCATTCATCCCCCCAGGTAAGCCATTTCTGCATGGGAGCGCTGGGTTGTGACAGGCCCTGAAGAATGCTCTTCGGCGCGCTCCTCGCTGTAACGGTCGTGGCGGCGGCTCCAGAGACTTCGCATGGCCCCGCTCAGGCTCTCCCCAGCGGCTGAAGGTGAGCGCAACCAGGGCTTGAGATCCAGACCACTGGTGGCGAACAGGCACGTGTAGGCCACCCCGTCGGCGGTGATGCGCAGCCGGTCGCAGTCGCCGCAGAAGGGGGCCGAGATCGAGGCCACCACGGCCAGATGCCCGCCGCCATCGCGGTAGCGCCAGCGGCTGGCCGTGCCGTGGGCCTGGCGACCCAGGGGCTCAAGGGGCCAGTGGGCGCCGATCCGCCGCACCATCTCGGCGGCGGGCAGCACAAGATCCGGCTGCCAGCCATTGCGGTTGCCCACGTCCATGAACTCGATCAGCCGCAGCTCGATCCCCCGTTGCCGGGACAGCTCCGCCAGGGGAAGCAGCTGATCCTCGTTGCGGCCGCGGGCGATCACGGCGTTGAGCTTGAGAGCACCCCTGGCGGGATCGAAACCAGCGTCGCGCGCATGGTCGAGGGCCCTGAGCACCTTCTCGAGCACGGCCTCTCCGGCCATTGCCCCAGCGGCGAGGCCCGCCATGCGCGCGACGCTGGCGCCATCGGTGCCATCGAGGCTCACGGTGATCCGATCCAGGCCCGCTGCCCGCAGCTCCTGGGCCCGCTGGGCGTTGAGCAACACCCCATTGGTGGTGAGGGCAATCTCGCTCAGCCCCGGCAGGCCTGAACCGTCCCGCGGTCCGCGCAGGGGCCGCAGGGCAGCCACCAGCTCCTCCAGACCCCGGTGCAGGAGGGGTTCGCCACCGGTGAGCCTCAGACGACGGAAGCCCAGGGCCACCGCCAGATTCACCACCTGCCTACGTTCCGCCAGGGTGAGCAGCTGCGGCGGGTCTGCCGCATCGGGGCAGCAGTACGGGCAGGCCAGGTTGCAGCGGGCCGTCAGCGAGAGGCGCAACACCCCCGCAGGGCGGCCGAGTCGATCGAGCAGGGAGGCCGGTTCGGGCATCGGTAGCGGCTTGGCACGGCGCTGTGCACCAAGCCTGGCGCGGCGTCAGCCCGATTGGTTGCCGCCAGGCGGCCAGTCAGCCGGGGTGTTGGCATTGGTCAGCTGAAGCGGATCCAGAGCGACGGCGCTGAAGCTGCGGCCCTGGCGCAACCACCTCAGCAGGCTGCGGCCACCACGGTCGGTGAAGGCTTCGAGCGAACCGCAGTTGACCACCGTGGCCGGATAGATCCCCAGCAGGGGCTGGAGCCGCCGCCCGTCGTGGGCGACCTGGATCCTGGCGGGGTCATGCTCTGCTGCCGCCACCAGCTCCTGCAGGGTCTCGAAGCGAAGCCAGGGCATGTCGACAGGGGCGAGCAGCAGGCTCTGGCCCCGGTGATGCGCCATCAGGCGCCTGAGGGCCAGCAGCGGCCCCTCCCAGGGCGGCGGCTCCACCAGCACCGCGATGCTGAACTGTTCCCGCTCAGCGCACCCGCGAGCCAGATCGCCGTGCTGGGGATACCGGCTGAGCAGGGTGACCGGCTGCTGAAGCCTGCCCAGCAGCCCCAGGCTGTGCTCCAGCCAGCTGCCACCGCCGGGGTGGGCCAGCAGGGCCTTGTCCGTTCCCATCCGTCGACTCTGCCCGCCGCTCAGCAGGCAGGGACGGAGCAGGGGGAGAGGATCCATCGCATCAGGCTGTCAGATGCGCAACCATCACCCCCTTCCCGTCCCGCGTTGCGAGCCAAGACCGAGCCCCAGCAACCCCACGCTGGCCAGCAGAACCATGGTGGCCATCACATGGATCTGCGGCGAGATTTCCCGTTGGAAGGCGCCGGCGATGTAGAGGGGGAACAGGATCACCTGGCCGGCGTTGAAGGCGCTGATGATGTAGTCGTCGAGGGAAAGGGAGAAGGAAAGCAGGAAGGCCGCCAGCAAACCCGGCGCCAGCAGCGGCAGGGTGATGTGGGCAAAGGTGCGCAGCGGCGAGGCGCCGAGGTCCGAGGCGGCGGCCTCCAGGCTCCAATCCACCCCACCCAGCCGGGCCTTCAGGGTCAGGGCCGCGAAACTGAGGCAGAACAGGCTGTGGGCGATCAGCAGGGAGCCGAAGCCCCGGGGCAGATTCAGCAGCACGAACAGATTCAGCAGGGAGGAGGCCAGCACGATCTCGGGGCTGGTGAGCGGCAACACCAACAACAGCTCAATCGCGCCGTGGCCCCGCCCCCTGTGACGACTCAGGCCGATCGCCAGCAGGCCACCGAGCAGGGTGGCGATCAGGCTGGCGCCGAGGGCGAGGGCCAGGCTGGCCAGGAAGGCATCGGTCAGGGCCGTGTCCTGGAACGGATGGCGCCAGTTCTCCAGGGTGAAGCCCTTCCAGATCAGGTTGAACCGCCCCGTGGGCAGGTTGAAGCTGAACAGCACGATCACCATGATCGGCGCGAACAGCAGCCCGTAGGCCACCGCGGCCCACAGGGTCAGCAGCCGTGCCCCGATCCTGCTCATGAAGCCGTGAGTTCCCTGCTGCCATGCCGCCGCACCTGGGCCAGCACCGCCATGGTCATCAGGGTCATCAGCAGCAGCGCCAGTGCAGCCGCCTTGGGAACCTGGCGCTGCACCAGCACCAGGTTCTGGATGGCGTTGCCGATCATCCGATCGTTGGGCCCGCCGAGGAACTGGGGGTTCACCACATCACCCATGCCCGGAATCAGGCTGAGCACCACGCCTGCGGTGAGCCCCGGCAGCGAGAGGGGCCAGATCACCCGGCTGAAGGTGCCGAACCCACCGGCGAGCAGATCGGCGGCCGCTTCGAGCAGCTGCGAATCAATCGACTCCAGGCTCACCACCAGGGGCAGCACCAGATAGGGGAGCATGTTGTAGGCCAGGCCGATCACCACCGCGGCAGCCGTGTTCAACAGGCGGCCATCGCTGAGCACACCGATGCTCTCCAGCCCGCCAGCGAGGCCGAGGGCCCTGAGCACAGCCAGCACCGGCCCCTGATCGGCAAGCAGTGTCGTCCAGGCGATCGTTCGCACCAGGTAGGAGGTGAAGAAGGGCACCACCACCAGGCCAAGCAGCATCCCCTTGAAGCGGCCACCGCGGAAGCTGATCCAGCAGGCCAGGGGGTACGCGATCAGCAGGGCGATCAAGGTGGCGAGGCCGGCCATCTGCAACGAGCGCAGCAGGGTCGGCGCGTACTGCTGGATCACCTCGCCATAGTTGGCGAGGCGGCCCGTGAAGGCCACCGCCAGGCTGAAGCGGTCGCGCGGCTCCGACAGCGACATCGGCAACAGTGCCGCCAGGGGCCAGACAAACCAGAGCAACAGCCACAGCAGACCAGGGGCCAGCAGCCCCCACGGCCACCGGGGGCGGGCCTCAGCCGCTGGTGATCGTGGCGAAGCGTTCATTGAACCGCGTCTCCTCCTTGGGATCGAGTGGGCCGAAGATCTGCAGCCGCGCCTCCAGGGCGGCGTCGGGAAAGTTGAGCGGGTTGGCAGCCAGAGCCTTGGTGGCTGGATCCTTGGCCAGCAGCTCCTGGACGCCCTGAACCGGGGTGATGTATTGCACCGCCGCCGCGATCCGCGCCGCCTCGGCAGGGGTGTAGACGAAGTTCATCCAGGCCGCGACGGCAGCCCGGGAGGCAGAGCCCTTCGGCATCACCATCACATCGGTGAACAGCATGCCGCCGCTTTCGGGCACAACGAAGCGGAGTTTCGGTTGCTCGATCGCCAGCTGGGCCACATCACCCGACCAGGCCACGCAGGCGGCGAAATTACCCGCCAGCAGATCATCCTGGTAGTCGTTGCCGGTGAAGGCCCGGATCTGGCCGTCCTGCTTGGCCTGCTCCAGCCGATCGAACGAGGGCTCGGCGGCGGCGAAGGTGGGCCGGCTCGGATCCTTGCCGTCAGCCAGCATCAGCAGGCCGATCGTGTCGCGCATCTCGGTGAGGAAGCCCACCTTGCCCTTGAACGCCGGATCGAACAGGTCGTCCATCGAGTTGAGATCACGCCCGGTGACCTCAGCGTTGTAGGCGATGCCGGCAATGCCGGACTGCCAGGGCAGGCTGAAGCGTCCGGTGGGATCCCAGGACGGCTTGCGCAACGATGGGATCAGGTTCGCGGCGTTCGGCACAGCATCGAATGGCAGCGCCTCGACCCAGCCCAGGTCGATCAGCCGCTGCGCCATCCAGTAGGTAGTGACGAACAGGTTCTGGGGGATGGTCTTGCCAGCGGCCAGCTCCGGCTGAATCTTGGCGAAGAAGGCGTCGTTGTCGTTGTGGTCCTCGTTGTACGTGACCGGAATGCCGGTCTGGGCTGTGAAGCGCTCCACCGTGCCGGGCACCCCGTCCTGGCTGGGATCGATGTAGAGGGGCCAGTTGGAGATCACCAACGACTCACGGGAAGGGCCGCCGCCACGGCAGGCGGCCAGCAGGCCAGGACCAGCCACGGCCGCAGCACCGGCCAGGCTGAGGCGGCGCAGAAGGGTGCGACGCGTCAGGCGGGGATTCAGGGAAAGGGGCATCGACAGATCAGGAACGGTTCAGGCGGGCAGCCGGTGGACGGCACCCACGGACCACACCACCCAGAGGGTGTCGCCCGACCGTACCGATGCCATCGGGTCACAACGGTTCAGCCTGACCACTAAGGGGCTGCCATCGGCAGCGGTCAGCTCGATCAGGAGCGACGGACCCTGAAAGGTCACGGCACCGACGCGGGCCCTCACTCCCTGCTCCGCCGGCTCCGGTTCCGGTGGATCTGCCTGCAGCCGCAGCTGTTCAGGCCGCAGCAGCAGGCTGCAGCCATCGCGGCCGGCCAGCAGGTTGGCGCGACCGATGAACCGGGCCACGAAGGAGGAGCTGGGGGCGTCATAGAGCTGGCGCGGTGGGCCGATCTGCTCGATGCGACCGGCGTTCATCACCGCCAGCCGATCGCTCAGCGCCAGGGCCTCCTCCTGGTCGTGGGTGACGATCAGGAAGCTGATGCCGCTCTCGCGCTGAATGCGTTTGAGCTCCTCCTGCAGGCTGCTGCGCAGGCCGGGATCGAGGGCGGAGAGCGGCTCATCGAGCAACAGCGCCGCCGGGGCATTGACCAGGGCCCTGGCCAGGGCCGCCCGCTGCTGCTGGCCCCCCGAGAGCTGCTGGGGGCGCCGGGCAGCCAGCTCCGAAAGCCGGACGCGCTCCAGCATCTCCCCCACCCGCCGCCGCACCTCCGGTTCGGCCAGGCGACGGGAGCGGGGACCGAACGCCACGTTGTCCCAGACGCTCAGGTGGGGGAACAGGGCGTAATGCTGAAACACCGTGTTGACATTGCGGCGATGGGGAGGGGTTGCGGTCACATCGACCCCTTCCAACCGAATCGTGCCGTGGCTGGGCCGCTCGAAGCCGGCGATCATCCGCAGGGTGGTGGACTTGCCGCAGCCGGAAGGCCCCAGCAGGGCGAAGAATTCGCCAGACTCGACGCTCAGATCAATCGCCTCGACGGCACGGGTGGCGCCGAAGCGCTTGCCAACCTGCTCCAGGGCGATGACGGAATCCAGGGAAGGCAGGCAATGGTGGCTGCAGGTTGGCGGAAGCCGGCGGTGGTGGGGGTTGCGGTTCAGAAAAGCTGACCCATTGGCCCTGGATCACCGGCCTGTTGCGATGTTCGTCTGCCCCGCCTCTGGGCGGGGCAGAGCCGGAGCCGCAGGCTGGGTTCAGCCCAGGGCCTTCGCCTTCGCCACCACGTTGTCCACGGTGTAGCCGAACTTCTCGAGGCACACGCCACCTGGTGCGGAGGCACCGAAGCGGTCCACGGAGATCGTGTCACCGTCGAGGCCGGAGTATTTGTGCCAGCCGAAGGAACCCGAGGCTTCCACCACCAGGCGCTTGCGCACCGCCGCGGGGATCACCGACTCCCGGTAGGCGGCGTCCTGTTCCTCGAACAGCTCCACGCAGGGAATCGAAACCACCCGAACCCGGCGGCCTTCGGCCCGCAACACCGCCGCGGCCTTCACACAGAGATCAAGCTCGGTGCCGGAGCCGATCAGGATCAGGTCCGGTGTGCCGTCGCTGTCTTCGAGGACGTAGGCCCCCTTGGCCACCTGCTCCGGCGAGGAGTTGGCCTGGTTGGCCATCGCCTGGCGGCTGAGGGCGAGCACCGTAGGCCGCTTGCGGTTGGTGACCGCCACCTGGTAAGCGCCGCTGGTTTCGTTGCCATCGCCAGGGCGGATCACCAGCAGGTTCGGAATCGAGCGCAACGAGGCGAGCGTTTCCACCGGCTGGTGGGTGGGGCCGTCTTCGCCGAGGCCGATCGAATCATGGGTGAGCACATAGATCACACCCAGTTCGCTGAGGGCCGACAGGCGCATCGCGCCCACCATGTAGCCCGCGAAGACCAGGAAGGTGCCGCCGTAGGGGATCAGGCCACTGCCGTGATAAGCCAGCCCGTTGAGGATCCCCGCCATGGCGTGCTCCCGCACACCGAAGTGCAGGTAACGGTTGGCTTCGCCCCCTTTCTGGAAGCTGGCCTCACCCTTGATGTCGGTGAGGTTGGAGTGGGTGAGGTCGGCTGAACCGCCGATCAGCTCGGGGAGGTTGGGACCGATCGCATTGAGGCAGTTGTAGGAGTGCTGACGGGTGGCCAGCCCCTTGTCGGCGGGCGTGAAGCTGGAGAGGTTGGCATCCCAGCCCTGGGGCAGCTCACCGCGCAGCATGCGCTCGAACTCGGCCGCTTCGCTGGGGTACTGGCTGCGGTAGGCCTCCAGGCTGCTCGTCCATTCCGCCTCGGCGGCCGAACCACGGCCGATCGCTTCGCGCCAGTGGTCGTAGGCCGCCTGGGGCACCTCGAAGCTGCCATAGCTCCACTCCAGGGCCGCCCGGGTGAGCTCGGCCTCCTCGGCACCGAGGGCTGCGCCGTGCACCCCTGCCGTGTTGGCCTTGTTGGGGGAGCCGTAGCCGATCGTGGTGGTGACCTTGATCAGACTGGGCCTGTCGGTGACGGCCTTGGCCGCCTCGATCGCCCGGGTGATCGCCGCCACATCGGTATTGCCGTCGGCCACGTGCTGCACATGCCAGCCGTAGGCCTCGTAACGCTTGATCACGTCCTCGGTGAACGACACCCCGGTGTCGCCGTCGATGGTGATGTGGTTGTCGTCATAGAGGGCGATCAGCTTGCCCAGGCCCAGGTGGCCGGCCAGGGAGGCGGCTTCGCTGGAGATGCCCTCCTGATGGCAGCCATCCCCCATGATCACGTAGGTGAAGTGATCGACGATCGCGGCGCCGGGCTTGTTGAACTTCGCCGCCAGGTGGGCTTCGGCGATCGCCAGGCCCACGGCGTTGGCGATGCCCTGGCCAAGGGGACCCGTGGTGACCTCGACCCCCGGGGTCTCGAAGGTTTCCGGGTGACCGGGGGTTTTGGAGCCCCACTGCCGGAACTGCTTGAGATCCTCCAGGCCAACACTCTGGTAGCCGGTGAGGTGCAGCAGCGAATAGAGGAGCATGCAGCCGTGGCCGGCCGAGAGCACGAAGCGATCCCGGTTGAACCACTGGGGATTGCTGGGGTTGTGGCGCAGCACCTTGTCCCAGAGGGCATAGGCCATCGGCGCCGCGCCCATCGGCAGGCCGGGGTGGCCGGAATTGGCCTTGTTGACCGCATCGATCGCCAGGAAGCGGATGCTGTTGATGCAGAGGGTGTCGATGGACAGGGTGTCCACTGCGGGGGCGGCGACCATGGCGAAGAGAGATGGGGTGGTGAGGGTTTCCTCGAAGGGAGCGGAACGGAGGTTCAGCTCATCCTGCGGAAGGCAAGGCAAACGTTGTGACCGCCAAACCCGAAGGAGTTCGAAAGCACGACGTTCATTGTCTGTTCCCGCGCCTGGTTGGGCACGACATCCAGATCACAGGCCGGATCTGGAGTGCGGTAATTGATCGTAGGGGGGACCAGGTTGTGGGCCATCGCCATCACGGCGGCCACGGCCTCAATGCCACCGCTGCCGCCGAGCAGGTGGCCGGTCATCGATTTGGTGGACGTGACTGGAATGGCCATGGCCCGGGCCCCGAGGGCCGTCTTGATCGCCGCCGTTTCGTTGCTGTCATTGGCCTGGGTGCTGGTGCCGTGGGCGTTGACGTAATCGACGTCCTCGGGCTCCAGGCGGCCATCGGCCAGGGCCAGGCGGATCGCCTCGGCCGCTCCCGCCCCTTCAGGCGACGGCAGGGTGTAGTGGTAGGCGTCGCAGGACATGCCGTATCCCACCACCTCGGCCAGGATTTCGGCGCCGCGGGCCCTGGCGTGGTTGAGGCTTTCCAGCACCACCACCCCTGCTCCCTCCCCGATCACGAAGCCATTGCGCTCCAAGTCGAACGGTCGGCTGGCCGTGGCGGGATCATCGTTGCGGAAGGAAAGGGCCTTGGCGCTGGCGAAACCGGCCACCCCCAGCGGCGTGATGGCCGACTCCGCTCCGCCGCAGACCATGGCATCGGCCAGGCCCAGCTGGATCAGGCGGTAGGCATCGCCGATCGCGTTGGAGCCGGCGGCGCAGGCAGTGGAGGCTGAGGTACTTGGCCCCTTGGCCCCAAGCGCAATGGCCGTGAGCCCGGTGGCCATGTTGGGAATCATCATCGGCACGCAGAAGGGGCTGACCCGATCCGGTCCCCGATCAGCGAGCACGTGGGCCTGGGTCTCCATCATCAACAGTCCCCCCACCCCGGAGCCGATCGACACGCCGAGCCGCTCAGGCCTGACCCCCTCACTCTCCAGCCCCGCCTGGGCCATGGCCTGCTTGGCCGCCACGACGGCGAACTGGCAGAAACGGTCCCAGCGCTTCGCCTCCTTGCGCTCGATGCTCCCCGTGGGATCAAAATCCTTGACCTCTGCCGCAAACCGGCAGGGATGGCGAGACGCATCGAACAGGGTGATCGCTGCGACGCCATTGCGACCCGTACTCAAGCCCTCCCAGAACTGGGAAACGCTGTTGCCGATCGGTGTGACCGCGCCGAGGCCCGTGACCACGACGCGGCGGAGACCCTCCACCATCAACAACCTCAGGCCTGCTTGTCCTGGATGTAGGTGACGGCATCGCCGACGGTGGTGATCCCCTCGGCGGACTCGTCAGGGATCTCGATGTCGAAGGCTTCTTCCAGGGCCATCACCAGCTCGACTGTGTCGAGCGAGTCGGCGCCGAGGTCGTTCTGGAAATTCGATTCGGGCTTCACCTCGGCGGCATCGACGCTGAGCTGCTCGGCAACGATCGAGCGCACTTTCTCGAAGATCGCTTCCTGTGACATGACCGATGTGTGGGAGGCCGCATCCTACGGGTCGCCCCGCTCGGCCTTTGGAACGAACACTATGAAAAAGGGTGACGGCCGAGGCCGGGCCGGGCCGCCGGAGCGACAGGTCTGGGTACTTTGGCCCCACGCCGTTCGCTTCCTGGCAGGGCATGTCCCATTCCGTCAAGATCTACGACACCTGCATTGGCTGCACCCAGTGCGTCCGTGCCTGCCCCCTCGACGTGCTCGAGATGGTCCCCTGGGATGGCTGCAAGGCTGCCCAGATCGCTTCCTCACCCCGCACCGAAGACTGCATCGGCTGCAAGCGCTGCGAAACCGCCTGCCCCACCGATTTCCTGAGTGTCCGGGTTTATCTCGGCGACGAGACCAGCCGCAGCATGGGCCTCGCCTACTGAGGGTTCGCTTCAGCTCCGGTCCACCGGACCCGACTCCAGACCCGGCCTCGGCCGGGTTTTTTGCTGGCCTGTCCGGACTGGCCTGTCTGGACTGGCCGACTTGATCGCCCATCTGGGCCATCCCTTGTCCCAGCGGCAGGATGATCCTTTAGAAAACAGCCCAACTCCCTTTCCCGGCCCATCGGCCATGTGTGGCATCGTCGCGGTGATCGGTTCCAGGGAGGCTGCCCCCCTGTTGCTTGAAGGACTCCGCCAACTGGAGTATCGGGGTTACGACTCCGCCGGCCTGGCCACCGTGGAGGCCAGGCCAACCGGTCCGGGCCAGCCAGCCTCCGACCACCCGGCTGGTCAGCTCACCTGCCTGCGGTCCGAGGGGAAGCTCGTCAACCTGCAACAGCGCTACGACCAGCGTTCAGCTGCCGGGCACTGCGGGATCGGCCACACCCGCTGGGCCACCCATGGCAAGCCCGAAGAGCGCAACGCGCACCCCCACCTCGATGGCAGCGGCCACCTGGCGGTGGTCCAGAACGGCATCATCGAGAATCACCGCAGCTTGCGGGAAGAACTCCAGGCCAGCGGCGTTGTCTTCCGTTCCGACACCGACACTGAAGTCATTCCGCACCTGATCAGCCAGTGCCTCGGGCGGCTGCACTCCAGCGGCCGGGTGGCCAGCGGCAGCCTGCTGCTCGAAGCGGTGCAGCAGGTGCTGCCCGAGCTGCATGGCGCCTATGCCCTGGCCGTTGTCTGGGCCGAAACCCCCGGCGCCCTCGTGGTGGCCCGGCGCCAGGCCCCCCTGCTGATCGGACTGGGGGAGGGGGAGTTCCTCTGCGCCAGTGACACGCCAGCCCTGGCGGGCTTCACCCGCACGATCCTGCCGATGGAGGACGGCGAAGTCGCCCTGCTCACCCCCCTCGGCATCGAGCTCTACGACACGCAGGGCACACGGGTGCAGCGCACACCCAGCCTGCTCACGGGCACCGAACACGTGGCGGACAAGCGCAGCTTCCGCCATTTCATGCACAAGGAAATCCATGAGCAGCCCGAAACAGCGGCGCTCTGGGTGGCGCGTCACCTGCCGGAACCAACGGACGCGCCTGGAGCACCGTCCCTGGTGGCTTTGCCCCTGCCTGCAACCTTGTTCGAGGGGGTGGAGCAGATCCAGATCCTCGCCTGTGGCACCAGCCGGCATGCCTCCCTGGTCGGCGCCTACCTGCTGGAGCAGCTGGCCGGCATCCCCACCAGCGTCTTCTACGCCAGCGAGTTCCGTTACGCCCCACCACCGCTGGCCCCCCACACGCTGACGATCGGGGTGACCCAGTCGGGGGAAACAGCGGACACCCTCGCAGCCCTGGCCATGGAGGAGGAGCGGCGCGGCCTGGTCGCCGACCCGGCCTTTGCCGCCAGGCTGCTGGGCATCACCAACCGCGCCGAGAGCTCCCTCGGCCGCCTGGTGCCCCACCTGCTCGACATCGGCGCCGGCATCGAGGTGGGAGTGGCGGCGACCAAAACCTTCCTGGGGCAGTTGCTGGCCTTCTACGGCCTGGCCCTGACCTTCGCCGAGCGACGCTCCAGCCGCAGCCCCGCCCAGCTCCAGGGCCTGGTGCGGGGTCTGCGGGCCCTGCCCGCCCAGCTGAAGGAGCTCGTGGAGGAGCACGATCGGCGCTGCGCCGATCTGGCCCATCTCTTCGCCGATACCCAGGATGTGATTTTCCTTGGCCGTGGCATCAACTACCCCATCGCCCTGGAGGGAGCCCTCAAACTCAAGGAAATCAGCTACATCCATGCCGAGGGCTACCCAGCCGGTGAGATGAAACACGGTCCGATCGCCCTGCTGGATTCGCGCGTGCCCGTGGTGTCGATCGCCATGCCGGGATTGGTCTTCGAGAAGGTGCTCTCCAACGCCCAGGAGGCGAAAGCCCGGGATGCCCAACTGATCGGTGTGGCCCCCCAGGGCCCTGACACCGCCTTGTTCGACGTGCTGTTGCCCGTCCCGGCTGTGGACGAGCTGCTCTCGCCCCTGCTGACCGTGATCCCGATGCAGCTGCTGAGCTATCACATCGCCGCCCACCGCGGCCTTGATGTCGATCAGCCCCGCAATCTTGCCAAGAGCGTCACCGTGGAGTGATCGCCCTTCCCTATCGCCCCTTCAGTCCATGCGACTGCTCGCCCTGCTGGCCGCGTTGATTGCCCTCCTGGGTTTCTTTGCCGCTGGAGAGTTCTCCCTGATCCGGCTGCGGCCGAGCCGAGTCAACGTTCTCGCTGCAGAAGGGGTCCCCGGGGCCAGGGCGGTGGAACGGTTGCAGGGGCGGTTGCGCCGCGCCCTGCTCGCCACCCAGCTGGGCGCAGCCCTGGCCCTGGTGGCCCTGGGTTGGGCCGGCAGGGGCCTGGCGGTGCGGCTGGACCCCGAGACCAGCCGACCCTGGATCGATGTCCTGGTGTTTCTGGTGCTGGTCTGCCTGGCCACCCTGCTGGGCGGCTTACTGCCGAAGGCCTGGGTGATGCATCAGCCGGAGGTCTCAGCGCTGCGGCTGGCGCCATTGCTGGAGTCGGTGAACCGCACGCTGGCGCCCCTGCTCTCGGTGCTGGAGCACCTGGCCGATGGCTTGCTCCGCCTGCTCGGCCTGCCGCGCAACTGGGATGCCCTGGTGCCCGCCCTCTCGGCCGGGGAGCTGGAAACCCTGATCGAATCGAACAGCGTCACCGGCCTGATGCCCGATGAACGCAACATCCTCGAAGGCGTGTTCTCCCTGCGGGACACGCCGGTTCGTGAGGTGATGGTTCCCCGCTCCGGCATGGTGACCCTGCCGCTGGAGGTCTGTTTCGCCGAGATGATGGATGCGGTGCATGCCACCCACCACGCCCGATTCCCGGTGATCGGCCAGTCCCTCGATGACGTCCGCGGTGTTCTGGATCTGCGCCGCCTGGCCGAGCCGATCGCCAGGGGCCAGCTGCAGGGCGACACTCCCCTGGCTCCTTTCATCTCCCCGGTGGCCAGCGTGCAGGAAACGGCCTCCCTGGCCGAGTTGCTGCCGCTGATCCGCAGCGGCCATCCCCTGCTGGTGGTGGTGGATGAACACGGCGGCACCGAGGGGCTTGTCACCGTTGCCGACCTCACCAGTGAGATCGTCGGCGATGAAGACAACCTGCAGTCAGGCCAGGCTGATGTTCAGCAACTCGAGGACGACAGCTGGTTGGTGGCGGGCGATCTGGAAATCTTCGATCTGAATCGTCAGCTGGGCTTGAAGCTGCCCGAGGCGGATGGCCACCACACCCTGGCCGGCTTCCTGCTGGAGCGGCTGCAGCACATCCCCGCCCCCGGCGAGAGCCTGCGCTGGAAAGGGGATCAGTTCGTGATCAGCATGATGGATGGTCCGCGGATCGACCGCGTGCAGATCACCCGGCGCAGCTCCGACGAGCCGAGCGCTGAGCCGTCGGGTTGATCGTAGATAATGGCCAAACCGGTGGAAGGATGTTCGCTTTGATCCGTGTGCCCGTGAAGCGATGACCAGCGACCCCATCGCGCCGGTCAAGGTGGGCGTCATCGGCATCGGCAACATGGGCTGGCACCACGCCCGCGTGCTGAGCCTGCTGCGCGACGGCCAGCTCGTCGGCGTTGCCGACCTCGATGCCCATCGCGGCGAACTGGCGGTGGAGCAGTTCGGCTGCCGTTGGTTCGCCGACTTCCAGGACCTGTTGCCCCATGTCGAGGCGGTCTGCATCGCCGTGCCAACCCTGCTGCACCACCGCGTCGGCATGGCCTGCCTGCGGGCCGGCGTGCATGTGCTGATTGAAAAGCCGATCGCGGCAAACCAGGACGAGGCCTCCGAGTTGATTCAGGCCGCCGAGACGGCCGGCCGCCAGCTCCAGGTGGGCCACATCGAACGCTTCAACCCCGCCTTCCGCGAGTTGCTCAAGGTGGTGGCCAACGAAGAGGTGGTGGTGCTGGAGGCACGCCGTCACAGCCCCCATGCCGATCGCGCCAATGACGTTTCGGTGGTGCTCGACCTGATGATTCACGACATTGACCTGGTGCTGGAACTGGCCCAGGCGCCGGTGGTGCGGCTGGCGGCGGTGGGGGGGCGCAGTGCCGAGGGGCCGATCGACTACGTGAATGCCACCCTCGGTTTCGAGAATGGTGTGGTGGCCAGCCTTACGGCCAGCAAGATGGCCCATCGCAAGATCCGCAGCCTCAGCGCCCACTGCCGCGACAGCCTGGTGGAAACCGACTTTCTCAACCGCAGCCTCCACATCCATCGCCGTGCCCACGAGTGGGTGTCTGCGGATCAGGGGGAACTTCTCTACCGCAACGATGGCTTCATTGAAGAAGTGAGCACCACATCCATCGAACCCCTCTATGCCGAGCTGGAGCACTTTCTGCAGTGCGTGCGTGGCTGTGAGATCCCCGCGGTGAACGGCCAGCAGGCCTCTCGGGCCCTGGTGCTCGCCAACCTGATCGAACAGGCCGTGGATCAGCCGTCGCTCTGCATGACGCTTGAGGCCCCGATCTGAACCGCCTTCGGCCCGGAGCGCTCGGTGAGATCGCGCAGAGCGAGCATCTGCCAGCGGCGGCAACTGGCCGGTGAGGCGCGGTAGAAGCGATCCCAGGCTTCCGCCTTGTGGAGGGCATACTCCTCGGCCGACTGATCCGGGTGGCCCAGCTGCCAGCCCACCCGCACGGCGTGACCGATCACCACATCGAGGGCCAGATAGTCGTCGAAGCGGGCGGCGGGGTTGGCCCCGACGAACGCCACCAGGGAGAGCAGGGTCTCGGAGCAGAGCTGCCGGTATTCCGACGCTTCGATCTTGCTGAGCAGGTGGTCCACCAGGGAGGCGAAATTGCGCTCACCGGGGGTCTTCTCGGAAATCAACGGGGCGCTGTCGAGGCGGTTGCGGCGCTCCAGCTTGTCGCCGATGACCAGGCCCTGGCAATGGTGCAACAGGTCCCAGATGCCTGCGTAGAAATCCCTCGGAACCCGCTGCAGGGCGCCGAGCCGCTGGCGGTGCTGCAACCAGCAGATCTTGCCGTCCGGCAGATCTTCGAGCGGATCGGGCACATCCCAGCGCACCCGGCCGCTGATGTGGAGCTGTTCCTTGCGGCGCAGGGCCTCCCGAGCATGGTCCACATCGGCCAGCACGGCCCGCAGACGACGGCGGATCGCATGGGGGGGGAGGCTGCACAGCGCTTCGAAGGCATCATCGGGGGTGAGATCGCGCTCGGCGGCCAGTTCACCGGTCAGCAGGAGCAGCAACTGGCCGAGCTGGAGGGTGAGGCTTCCCCTGAGCAGGCTCGGCTCCTGCCTGGCCAGACCATCCAGGCCCAGCAGGAGCTCCTGCTGAACCATCCACTCCCGGCCGTCCTCACCGCTGAAGCGCTCGATCATGGCGCCGATCGCCCCACTGCCCTGGGGCTGGGTGATCAGGGAATCTCGGGTGTAGTTGCGGCCCACCACCAGCTGCTTCTGAAGCACAAGCAGGTCGGTGAGGGCATCCTCGAGCTGGGGGTGCACCAGGCGCATCAGGCCGGCGCAGCGCCGCACCACCGACCAGTTGGACTCAGTCAGGCTGCGGCGATAGACCTCCTCCACCAGGGCCAGCAAGGTCACCGGGCCACTGCGGGACGGTCCCTGCAGGATCGCGGTCTGGCCGAGCCGGCGCATCAACTGATCGAGCAGCTCGGCCTGTTCACTCAAGGAGGTGCTTTCCCAGAGCCGTTCGGTCAGATCGGCCATCGGGGTCTCTTCAAGCTCCTGCTCCTGCTGCAGCGTGAGCGGCTGCTGGCTGGTGCTGCTGAGCAGGATCGGCGCGGCGCTGATCGGCTCTGCCGCGGGGCCGGTCAGCGGGGCAGGCAACACCACCCAGCAGGCCTGGTCGGTGAGGGCATCGAGCCGGTCGAGGCGCACCGGCACCCCCTCGAAACTGCCGCTGGCAAGGGCCTGGCCCAGCCGGATCACGGCAGCGGGATCACGCTGGAAGGGTCCGGCCCCCACTGGAATCAAGAGCAGGGGGTGGCCGGCACCACGCCAATGGCGTTGCAACAGGCGCAGCTCACTGAGCACCGTGTCGGCGAGTTGATCCGGATCATCAACCAAATAGAACGTGCCCTCCTCCAGCGCCGCCGGGAGGAAGGCGATCGGCCCATCGGCATCGTGGTAAAGCCTGGCGGTGGCCATGGTTTCCATCCGCACGGGGGGATGGCCACTGAGCCCGAGTGCGGCATTGGCACCCACCTGGGCCATGCGGCGGGCCAGCTCCTGGGAACTGGCCTGCCGCACCACCCTCCCCCCACCGGTCACCGGCAACCCCGCCGCCTCAAGGGCCGCCGCAATGGTCGGGTTGGCCGGGGCGAGGGCCACCAACACCCGATCCGTCCCCGGCGGCGTGGGTTGCCGACGGCCGCAGGGGTCGATGTCAGCCGGCGTGATCAGCCCATTGAGCAGGAGATCGCCGAGCCAGGTGAGGCTCTGGGTCCAGAGCAGGGGAACATTGGGATTGGCGACACGGGCCTGGCTGCCGGGTTGGCGCCGTTCCGCCTCGATCGAGCTGGACGGCACCAGATAGAGCTCCGGCAACAGCGGGACTCCATCGACATCCACACTCACCGAGGCCAGGCGCTGCCGCCAGGCCCAGGCCTCCTCCCAGCGCAATTCACAGCAGGCCGTGACCAGCTCGTAGGCGAAGAAGAGGGGCCACTCGCACTCGATCGCTTCGAACTGAGCCAGTTCTTCCCGCTCGTAATGGAGACGGCGGTGGTCCTCCATCACCGTCTGATGGCCATCGCGGCGGAAGCGCTTGTAGCCGTAGATCCCACCGAGGTCACGGCGGATTTTGCTCCGGGTGCGCTCCACCAGCTCCGGGTCCTCCACGGCCCAGGCGGGATAGCCGATCACCGACAGGCAGGCGCTGTCGACCTCTTTGCTGGCCGATTCCCGCGGCAGCAGCGCCTGCAGGGCGCGACGCAATCGAATCACCGGTGGCTGGGGAATGTGGAGGACATGGCTGCCATCCCCGTGGCCCCCGAACAGATCAAGACCATCAAGGGCCTCGAGGGCGGCCTTGACCAGACCGATCGAACTGGCGTTGCGCTCCGGTTCGCCGTGGTTGCCCTTGTCGCCCCGTTCCCAGATTCCGTAGTCGGCGACCCGGTAGGCCCTGGCCACGTAGTACACCAGGTTCTGCAGAAAATCCCGTTCGTGGTGGCTCCGCACCACCACAAGGCCGGCACGGGTGAGCTGAGCCAGCTGGAGAAGGTAGAGCGCCGTGGCATCGAGCTGCAGATGGCCCCAGGCCTCATCCCCCACCACCGGATCGCCCCTGGAGGTGTCGAATTTGGCGTGAATCGCGTCGAAGCGGTGGAGGCTGTTCTTGAAGCGCTCCACTTTGTGGGACTGGCGCATCATGGCGACGAGCAGCCCCCGCATCAGCTGGATGACCCGTTGCTCCAGCTCGAAAACCCTTGTGGTTGCTCCGTTCAGCCGCCGGTGGGCCAGGGAAAGCCCCCAGACACACTGAATCGAATAGACACAATCGCGAACCCAGGCGTCGCCGTAGTTGCCATGCACCGTGTGGGCCGTGCTGGCCGGCAGCAGGCCGCTGATCGGGTGCTGGCGCACCAGCACGACCCGGTCGATCTGGGAATCGAATTGGCGGAGCAGTTCCTGAGCTTCCACCTCCAGCAGGGATCGTGGTGCCTGTCGTGGCGGATCCACAGGCCATCCAAGACCCTGGCCAGCGGTGTTCAACGTGATTGTGCTCTCAGTGTTTGCCATCCTGACGCTGATCAGCTCAAGGGGATCCGCTCGAGCTGATCCCCTTGAGCTGATCCGCATGAGCCCTTGGCGCTTCCACCGATCCCATCACGTCGGTACTCTCCTTCCATTCTCCCCGCGGCCCCGAGGGTCTTCAGCAGCGATGGCGACGGAATCGGTGCAGGCGTCCTTCGGCAGGAGTCGGGTGCTGGGCATTCCCGTGGATGTCTGCCCCGATGTGTTCACCGCCGCAGTGGCCCTGCAGGCCAGCGGTGGCGGCCAGATCGTCACTCTGAACGCTGAAATGACAATGGCCGCCCGGGAGGATCCCAGCCTGGGCGCGGTGATTGAAGCCGCTGAGCTGGTCATTCCCGATGGAGCGGGGGTGGTCTGGGCCCTGGGACTGCAGGGCCATCGCGTGCGGCGCAGCCCCGGCATCGAACTCGCCCACCGGCTGCTGACCCACGCCGAGCAGGCCGGGTGGCGGGTCGCCCTGGTGGGGGCAAGCCCCCCGGTGATGACCACCCTGGTGCAGCGGCTGCAGCGGGAGCTGCCCGGCCTGAATCTGGTCCTGGCGATCGATGGCTACCAGAGCGATGAAGCCTGGAGCGAGCTGGAGCGGGAGCTGCTGGCGGCCCGCCCGGATCTGGTCCTGGCCGCCCTGGGTGTGCCCCGCCAGGAAACCTGGATTCAACGGTTGCATCAAGGCCAGGCGGGGCTGTGGATGGGGGTAGGTGGCAGTTTCGACGTCTGGGCGGGCACAAAAAAAAGAGCCCCCAGCTGGATGGGTGCTCTACAGATCGAATGGTTGTTCCGGCTCTACCAGGAGCCCTACCGCTGGCGGCGAATGCTGTCGCTTCCTGCCTTCGCCTGGGCGGTGATCCAATCGGGAAGAAAGCGGCCGAGGCGGCCCCACTGAAGCTTTATGGATGGGCTCAGCGAAAACCGACGGAAGCCTGCCAAACGAAAGCCAGGAGCAGGAAAAAGAGGGGAATGATCGGCAGGATGTCGACCAGTGGGCCAAAGGCCTGGTAGGCCTCGGGAAGCTGGGCCAGGCTGGAAACAGGCATCCCGGAAAAAACAGCCATTCCTGGTGCTGAAAACAAGATTTCCTGGGACGCTACCACGTGTGCGCCGCCTGGGAGCCGGGCTCCCAGGGAGCGAAATCCTCTGCAAAAGAGCCATCGCCGATTGCGGTGGCCATCGCCGCCGTGAAGCGGATCAGGTGGGTGAGGTTGTGCAGGCTCAGCAGGGTGCGGCCCAGCATTTCGCCGCTGCGGATCAGGTGGTGCAGATAGGCGCGGCTGTGGTGGACGCAGGCCGGGCAGGAACAGGTGGGATCGAGGGGGGTGTGGTCGTGGCGAAAACGGGCATTGCGGAGGTTCCAGCGCTCCCCACCCACCAGGGCGGTGCCATGCCGACCCAGCCGGGTCGGCAGCACGCAATCGAACAGATCGATGCCCTGGGCCACGGCGATCGCCATTTCCCGCAGACTGCCGACGCCCATCAGGTAGCGGGGGATGTGCTCCGGCAGCAGGGCGGTGACCTGGCGCACGATCCGGTGCATCTCCTCCACCGGTTCCCCGACACTGACGCCGCCGATGGCGATGCCGGGCAGATCCAGGGTCGCCACCGCCCGGGCCGATTGCTCCCGCAGATGGGGATAGGTGCCCCCCTGAACAATGCCGAACAGGGCCTGATCGGAGCGGGCGTGAACGGCCAGGCAACGCTCCAGCCAGGCGTGGGTGCGGCGGTTGGCCGCTTCGACGACGGCCTCCGTTGCCGGATAGGGGGGGCATTGATCAAAGGCCATCACCACATCGGCCCCCAGGGCCATCTGAATCTCGATCGAGCGCTCCGGCGTGAGAGTGATGCTGGCGCCGTCGCGGGGGGAGCGAAACACCACACCCTGGTCATCGATGCGGTTGATGGCGCCGAGGCTGAACACCTGGAAGCCGCCGGAGTCGGTGAGCAGGGGCCCCGACCAGCCCATGAAACGGTGCAATCCCCCCGCCTCGGCCACAACCTGCTCCCCGGGCTGCAGATGGAGGTGATAGGTGTTGGCCAGCACCATCTGGGCGCCGGTGGCCGCCAGCTGCGCGGCCGTGACCCCCTTGACCGTGGCCGCGGTGCCCACGGGCATGAAGCGGGGTGTTTCGATCACGCCATGGGGGGTGTGAAACCGTCCGCAACGGGCTTTGGTGCGCGGGCAGTGGGCGGTGCGCTCGAACTGGAAAGGACTGGGCTTGCTCACGGGTTGGCGGCTGGCCCGGCTTGGTTCAAGGCTGGGCTCGGTCCACTGTGGGTTGAACCTAAGAGGTGCCGTTCGGCGGCGATCCACCTGTGAGCTCCCCCTCCCCCCGACCCGGGCGGGCACCGGCCTGGTTGCGCGATCTGGCCGGCGCCTGGGTCTTCTACAGCGTCTTGCCGGTGGGGCCATGGCTGGCACCCCGCTTCGAGCGGATCGCGCGGTTCGCTCCCTGGATCGGCCTTGTGATCGGTGGGCTTCAGGGCCTCCTCTGGGCACTGGGCGAGAGCTGGCTGGCACCGGCCGCCCTGGTCGCCCTGAGCCTTGCCCTGGGACTCGTCCTGACCGGTGGCCTCCACAGCGATGGGGTCATGGACACCGCCGATGGGCTGGCCGCCGGCTCACGGTCCCTGGAGGCGATGGAGGACAGCCGGGTGGGGGCCAGCGGTGTCATCGCCTTTGCCGTGCTGCTGCTGCTGCGCGGCGCTGGCCTGCTCAGCCTGGCGGGGCTCGCTCCTGCCGGGGAGGTGGCCCTGGCGCTGATCTGGGCGGCAGTTTGGGGCAGGATCGCCCCGCTGCTGGCCATGGCCTGGTTCCCCTATCTCAGGCCGGAGGGGTCAGCCGGCTTCCACCGCCGCCACTGGCAGGGCCTGGCCAGGGAGCTGCGCCCAGCGCTGTTGCTGCTGGGGCTGCTGACCCTGCTGGGGGGACCCCCGCCCTGGACCGGCCCCGGCTGGTTCTGGCAGGGCTGGCTGGGTCTGCTCCCGGCGGTGCTGGTGCCTCTCTGGCTGGGTCGGCGGCTGGGAGGCCACAGCGGCGACTCCTACGGAGCCTGCGTGGAGTGGACCGACAGCCTGGCCCTGCTGCTGACGGCCCTGGCCCTTTCAGGCTGAAGGGAGGGCAGGGGGCAGCTCCAGGCAGAACGCATTGCCCTCCGCCGGCAGGCTGGAATCCACGCCAGCCGGCGGCTGGATCAAGCGCAGCTCTCCGCCGAGGTTGCGGGCGAGCTCCCGGGCCAGAGCAAGCCCGAGCCCCGTGCCGGAGCGACCCCGGGAACGCGAGCCGCGCACGCCTGGCTCGAAGATCGCTTCCCGCTCAGCGGCCCCGATCGCCGGACCGCCATCCCAGACACAGACGCGCAGGCTGCCCCCATCGGCCAGGCCCTGCTGACACAACAGCCCCACCGGCGCACCCTCGGGGCTGTAACGGAAGGCGTTCTCCAGCAGGTTGGCGAGGATCTCGGCCACGGCGTCGCTGTCGCCCCGCCAGTCGGGGCGTTGCCCGGGGCCAGACCAGCAACGGCCCTGCAGGGAAGCCGTGGCCGCAGCCCGCAGCAGCAGGGGTTCCAGCCGCTCCTGGAGGGGTTGCGGTTCGGCGGAGCTCAGGGTTGGGGGAAGCAGCAGGGGCATGGGAGCAGGCGCGCCGGGGCCGATGCCGAGCAATTGATCGAGACCGTCGATGGCGTCGACGTAGTGATTGAGTTGCCGTTGCTCGGCCAGCAGGCCCTCGACAAGCGAGCTGTTGACGGCATCCCCCTCCAGCCGCCGCTTCAACAGCTGGCCGAAGGTGCGCAAGGCGGCGAGGGGATTGCGCAGCTGGTGCACCAGCAGGCGCAACTGCTGGCTCTGAAGCTCCAGCCGGCGCTCCAGCCGCTGCTGCTCCAGATCGAGGCGCAACGCCTCGGTCAGGCAGTGCGCCACCTCCTGCAGCCGCGTGGTCAGCGCTGGGGGCCAGGGCAGCTGGGTGGTTTCCACGCGCAGGGCCCCGAGCAGAATGCTCTCCTGCCGCAACGGGAACCAGGCTCGTTCAGCGCAGGGTTTCTGCAGGCTGGGATCCTCGTCCACCGGCGGCAGGGCCATGCTGGCGCCCGGCCAGCTGCCGACCGGAATCAGGCCGGGCTTGCCATCCTCGCGGGGGAGGGCGAGATAGACGATCAGGGCGCTGAGCTCGGGACGGTCGGCGAACTGGGCAAGCTGATGCCCCAGCAGCGACAGGAAGCGGGCCGAGATCTCCATCAGCGACTGGCCTTCAACCGCACGAAAGGAATTTCCGCACCGATGTTGGAAATCCGTGGAAAAGCCTTAAGATTTGGGTATCGACCAATACTTCGCAATCCGCGAGTCGGAATCCAATGCGAAGCAGCGGCGGCATCGGTTGCTCATTCCTTGCAACGGAGGCTACAGCAGAGGCAGGCACGTCCCTCGGCTGTTCGGTGGCTTGCCTTCGGGGCCACTGCGTCGCTGTGGGCATGGTTTCAGAGCGTTTCCTGTCCCAGGCAGCGCTCTGAACCGTTCCGGCTCCAGGCTGAAAGTTATTTGGGAGTTGCCAGGTCCTCAGGTGATGGGGATCTGGCCACCTTGGCCTGCCATCGCACGTCACACCCTCAACCCCATCCTTCTCCGCCTCCCCCAGGGAGTGGTTCCATGTCTAAGAAGCGCAAGCGGATCAGCCGTCGTCGTCTCGCCGGGCAGCGCGTGCTTGCCCACATCCCCACCCACAACCTCGAAACCGGAGAGCACAAGCCGGTGACGGCGGCGCGCCGATTCATTGCCGAAAGCGGTCTGCTGGCTCCGGCGCTGCTGAACGTCCGCCGCAACGAGCACACCACCGATCGCTTTTTCTGGGGCGAGAAGGGCCTGTTCAGTGCCCAATATGCCGAGGAGAATCACTTCCTCTTCCCATCTCTTCGGCTGATCGTTGATCAGATCGGCGAAGAGGCCCTGTTCGCAGGCCTGGAGTCCACCGGCTCCGACGACTGGGAGGAGATGGAAGAGTACGAATACGCCTTCGTCTGATCCACTCCCTCCCATCCCCGGTCGCTCAAGGCGCTCCGGGGATGTCCTTCCACTGGTCCAGCAGAAAGGCCCGAAGCGAGGGGAACAGGGAGGCATCGATCGTGTGCCCCCCCGCAAACGGCAACAGATCCGCCCTGGCTCCTGCCTGGCGCAGCAGCCTGAGCACTTCCACGCTGGCCGCCAAAGGCACCACTGGGTCCTGTTCCCCGTGGGTCAGCAGCACCCGGGTCAACGGGGCCACAGGGGCCCAGCCTGGATGGGGGTAGCCACTGCAGGCAATCAATCCGGCGATCGGCAGCCCACTGGCCACATCAAGACCCATGGCCGCCCCCTGGGAGAAACCCAGCACGACCGTGCGCTCCAGGGGCAGGCTCTCCCCCAGGGCCAACAGCCGCTGGTGCAGAGCAACCTTGGCCGGGGGCAGACCGGGCCACTCCGGCTGCTGCAGGTCATACCACTGCCGGCCGACCCCGAAGGGGTGCGGTTCAGGCGCCCGCAGCGCCACCAGGGCGATCTCCGGACCAGCGAGCTCTTCGCCGAGATCCAGCAGGTCATCGGCATCAGCACCCCAGCCATGCAGGAGCACCAGACGGTGCTCGGCCTGGCTCGGTCCTTGGCAGAGTTGGTCGGAGGTCATGGCAACAGTCCTGGGGGGAAGGCGAGGGTTCTCTGGGTAGGTTGTGGCGAATCCGCCCTGCGATCGCGATGGCACCCACGGCGCTCCTGAGTGTGTCGGACAAGGCGGGCGTGGTGGCACTGGCCGAAGCGCTCCACCGCACCCACGGCTTCCGGTTGCTCTCCAGTGGAGGCACCGCCGCTGTGCTGGCGGCGGCGGGTCTGCCGGTCACGCGGGTGGCGGAACACACCGGATCCGCCGAAATCCTCGGTGGGCGGGTGAAAACCCTGCACCCCCGCATCCACGGGGGCATCCTGGCCAAACGCCAGGACCCGGAGCACCAGGCGGACCTGGAGGCCCAGGCCATCGCGCCGATCGATGTGGTGGTGGTGAACCTGTATCCCTTCAGCGCCACCGTGGCTGATCCAGCTGTGAGCTGGGAGAAGGCGATCGAAACCATCGACATCGGCGGGCCGGCCATGGTGCGGGCCGCGGCCAAGAACAATGCTGATGTGGCCGTGCTCACCAGCCCTTCCCAATACGAGGGCTATCTCGCGGCCCTGGAGGCCGGGACGCTGGACGAGCCGTTCCGTCGCCAGTTGGCCCTGGCGGCATTCCGCCATACGGCCGCCTACGACGCCGCGATCAGCCACTGGCTGCAGTCACGTCTGAACGGAGCGGAGCAGAGCTTGGAGCTCCAACTGCCGCTCAAGCAGACCCTGCGCTATGGCGAGAATCCCCACCAGCGCGCCAGCTGGTTCAGCGCGCCACAGGCCGGCTGGGGCGCGGCCAGGCAGCTGCAGGGCAAGGAGCTCAGCACCAACAATCTGCTGGACCTGGAGGCGGCCCTGGCGACGGTCCGTGAATTCGGCTATGGCGAAACCTCCCCTGGCCGGTGCCGGCCGGCCGCCGTCGTTGTCAAGCACACCAACCCCTGCGGCGTCGCGATCGGCAGCAGCAACGCCGAGGCGCTGGAGCGGGCCCTCGACGCCGACCGGGTTTCAGCCTTCGGGGGCATCGTGGCCTTGAACGCCACCGTGGATGAGCAGACGGCCAGCCTGCTGACCGGGCTGTTCCTTGAGTGTGTCGTTGCCCCTGCCTACAGCGCCGAGGCGATCGAGCGGCTGGCCGGCAAAGCCAACCTGCGGGTGCTGGAACTGAGCGCTCTGATGATTGAGCGCGCCTCCCGCCTGCAGCTGCGCAGCGTGCTCGGCGGGGTGCTGCAGCAGGAGCTCGATGACCAACCCGTCAGCGAGCAGGACTGGCAGGTGGTGAGCCGTCGGAAACCGAGCGAAGCGGAACTGGAGGATCTGCGTTTTGCCTGGCGTCTGGTGCGGCACGTGCGCTCCAACGCGATTGTCGTGGCCAGCGGCGGGGTCAGCCTCGGGATCGGCGCCGGCCAGATGAACCGGGTGGGCTCGGCCCGGCTGGCCCTGGAGGCGGCTGGAGAGCGGGCCGCCGGGGCCGTGCTCGCCAGCGATGGGTTCTTCCCCTTCGGTGACACGGTGCAACTGGCGGCCAGCCTTGGCATCACTGCCGTGATTCAGCCAGGCGGCAGCAAGCGTGACGATGAATCGATCGCGGCGGCTGACCAGAATGACCTGGCAATGATCACCACCGGCCGTCGCCATTTTCTTCATTGAACAGCCGGGCGGCAACTGCCAGTTGTAGCTTCGCTGCCAACGCCCCACCTGATCGATGCCGGACGCCCTCGCCTTCAATCTCAACTTCCTCCATCCCCTGTTGATGTGGTCGTTGCTGGCCCTCTCCGGTTACGCCCTGTTTCTGGGGATCAAAGCCAAGAAAACCCGAACCGCCGATCCTGAGCAGCGCAAGGAACTGATCAAGGGCAAGTACGCCCAGCGCCACTACGTGATCGGCAGCCTCGTCCTGGCGATCATGGTGCTGGGCAGCTTCGGGGGCATGGCTGTCACTTACCTCAACAACGGCAAGCTGTTCGTCGGTCCCCACCTGCTGGCCGGCATCGCCATGGTCTGCCTGATCGCCGTGGCGGCATCGCTTTCACCCCTGATGCAGCAGGGCAACCTGCTGGCCCGCAAGGCCCACGTCGGCCTGAACATGACGGTGATGACCCTGTTCCTCTGGCAGGCGGTGAGCGGCATCGAGATCGTCAACAAGATCTGGACCAGCCGTTGAACAAGGCGATGATCCGAAGCTGAAGCGCAGCCGCCGGGCCTGCGGTTGAAGCTTCTCGATCCGGATGGCTGGCACCATGCCTCAGAAGGCGGCGCGGCGGCGCGGCGGGCAGACGAGGTCGTGGGTGGCATGGAAGTCCTCCTGCACCTTCCAGGTGAGTTTGCGGGACACCTGCCTGACGATCTGGCGCAGCAGATGATCTCCACTCGACTGGACCAGGCTCTCTGGCAGCAACCCGATCACAGCCGGGAGGCGAATCCAGACGCGGAGATCAAGCTCCCAGCACACCTGGGTGGTGGGGCCACGTTCACCAGTCCGTTGTTCCAACTGCAGCGAGGCGTTGAAGTCAACGTCGTAGATCTGTTGTTGGGATGGATGATCCTCGGCCAGCGGTACCGTGCCGATTCGATAGATCCCTTCGCTCTGGGGCAACAACTCGAGGGCAATCGTGGGTTCCACCTCGAAGCCGAAGTTGCCGAAGCGTCCCAGGGTGAGCGCATAGCTGTTGTGGCCCAGGGTCAGCACCCGCATCGGTGCGGCACAGCGGCGAAACCAGCCGTCGTGGTGGTCGAGGTAATCACCCACCACCGAGGCCGGTGCCGCCATCTCCATCAGGTCGGTGAACTGGCTGCTGTAGCAGCGCACGCGTGGATCATCCCCACTGCGAAGGGGGGCCGTGGCTGCAGCGGCAGAGATGTTCGGTGGGTGGGCGATGGTCAAAGCGGTCAGGGTCTCCCCCCCTGCCAGGCAGGGAGCGCAGATCAACGGGTTGGTGAAGTGAATCTAGGCGTGGTGAGCCTTGGCGACTGACGCCGCTGTGACAGCCCTCAGCTGTCGCAGAGGTCCATCAGATGGCGAATCACATCTTCAACGACGCGGTCGGGGGTGGAGGCACCGGAGGTGATTCCCACCCGCAGGGGCCCCTGGGGCAGGAACGACGGGACTGTTTCGAGCTGCCCGCCCAGCGGCATGTGCTCGATCCGGTTGCCCGGCCCGATCCGCTCGGGCGTGTCGATATGGAAAGAGCGGATGCCGCGGCTGATGGCGATTTCCTGCAGGTGGGTGGTGTTCGAAGAGTTGTAACCACCGATCACCACCATCAGATCGAGCGGTTCATCCACCAGGGAGAACATGGCGTCCTGGCGCTCCTGGGTGGCATCGCAGATCGTGTTGAAGGCAAGAAAGTGCTCGTTGAGCTCCACCGGGCCATAGCGCTGCAGCATGGTCCGCTCGAACATCCTGCCGATTTCCTCGGTTTCGCTCTTGAGCATGGTGGTCTGATTCGCCACTCCAACCCTGGCGAGGTCTCGGTCGGGGTCAAAGCCTGGGGAGCAGGCCTTGGCAAAATGCTGCTGAAAAGCCTGGCGATCGCCCTTGCCGAGGATGTAATCGCAGACCATCTGCGCTTCAACCAGGCCAAGCACCACCAGATAGGTGCCCGCAAAGGAGCTGGTGGCGAGGGTTTCCTCGTGCTTCACCTTGCCGTGGATGATCGAGGTGAAGGCATGCTTCTTGTGCTTCTCCACCGTGTTCCACACCTTGGATACCCAGGGACAGGTGGTGTCGACGATGTGGCAGCCCCGCTCATTGAGAAGCTGCATCTCCTGCACGGTGGCCCCGAAGGCCGGCAGGATCACCACATCACCGGTGTCCACCTCGGAAAAATCCTTCACGCCGTTCTCCACCTGGATGAAGCGCACGTTCATCTCCCGGAGGTGATCATTCACCGAAGGGTTGTGGATGATCTCGTTGGTGATCCAGAGGCGCTCGGTGGGGTAGTGCCGCCGGGTTTCGTAGGCCATCGCCACAGCCCGCTCCACTCCCCAGCAGAAGCCGAAGGCCTCGGCCAGGCGCACGGTGAGGCGACCGTGGCGCAACACATAGCCGTTTTCGCGGATCGTGGCGATCAGTTCACTCTGATAAGCCTGCTCAAGATGGCCGGCCACCTCCTCGGCCCGGCCAAAGCCACGGCGGTTGTAGCGCTCGGAGTGGTGCAGCGAGCGCTTGAAAGCACGGGTATCCATCGCATCGCCGGTGTTCTCCGCCGACTCTATGGGCGGGGCCAGGCCATTGGCGCAAAAAAACCCACGGCCGCAGCCGTGGGTTAGGGAGTGACGCAGCGAATCGGTGGGATTAGGTGGCTGTTGAGACGAAGTCGGGATAGGCCTCCATGCCGTGCTCGCTGATGTCGAGGCCTTCGGTTTCCTCCGCCGCAGTGACCCGGATGCCGCCGGAGAACGCTCCGAGGACCGACCAGACGATCCAGGAAGCTCCGAGGGCGAAGATGCCGTAGGCGATCAAGCCCAGGATCTGGAGACCGAGCTGGGCGAAACCGTGACCGGTGAGCAGACCCTTGTCGGTGTTGAACAGCCCCACCGCCAGGGTTCCCCAAAGCCCACAGGTGCCGTGGACCGACCAGGCACCGACAGGATCGTCGATCCCCAGGCCATCCACGATGCTCACGGAGTACACCACGATGGCTCCGGCAATGAAACCGATCACCCAGGCTGCTGGCATTGAGTAGGCGTCACATCCAGCCGTGATGCCGACCAGGCCGGCGAGGATGCCGTTGATCGTCATGGTGAGGTCGGGCTTGCCCGATTTCAGCTGGGACACCAGGGTGCCGGCGATGCCGCCACCGGCTGCACCCAGGGACGTGGTGACGGCGATGTAGGGAACGGCTTCGGTCATGGCCAGCACCGAACCTGGGTTGAAGCCGTACCAGCCGATCCAGAGGATCAGGCAGCCCAGGGTGGCGATTGAAAGGTTGTGCCCGGGGATGGCCTGGGGCCTGCCGTTGACGAACTTGCCGATCCGGGGACCAAGAATGATGGCGCCGACCAGACCGGCGCAGGCACCCACGAAGTGCACCAGGGTGGAGCCGGCAAAGTCGATGAAACCAAGCTGGTTGAGCCAGCCGGCGGCGTTCCACTTCCAGCTGCCGGCGATCGGATAGATGAAGCCGACCAGAACCAGGGAGAAGACCACGAACTCGCCGAACTTGATGCGCTCAGCCACCAGGCCAGAAACGATTGTGGCGGAGGTGCCGGCGAAGGCCACCTGGAACAGAAAGTCAACACTGGGGACGAGCAGGCCGTCCTTGACCATCTCCGGGGTGACTGCCGGATCGAAGAACAACCCCAGCGGGCCGCCCTTACCGTAGAAAAGCCAACCGGGAACCACTGCCTCGCCGTACATCAGCGAGAAGCCGATCACCCAGTAGGCCGTCACGGCCAAAGCAAAGACGATCAGGTTCTTGGCAAGGATGTTGGTGGCGTTCTTCTGGCGGCACAGGCCCGCTTCCACCATCGCGAATCCGGCGTTCATGAAGATCACCAGAATCGCGGCGATCGTCAGCCAGAGGTTGTTGATCAGGAAGGCCGGGGTAAGTTCCGGCAATTCGGCGGCATGGGCCGAAAGGTTGAAGAGACCCAGGCCGAACAGGGCCAGTGGGACACAGGCCAACCAGGTAAGGGTTCGCTCATTCTTGAGGCCCCTGAAGCGGCTGGCCAGAAGGCCAGGAGCTTCCAGCAGGCTGGCCTCCAGAAGTCGACGCGGCTTGGCGCGGCGAGGGGCATGGGTGGCAATGGTCATGGGGCGGTCGATCAGAAAGGGCAGGTGTGGGACCTTGGTGACGCAGGAAGCGTTCCTTCGTGGCTCAAAGTGCATGGAGTTGAGCTATTTCCCGGTGGCATCCGCTACTAAAACCTCAAGAAGTCGCTCAAGCCTTAGGACCGGGCCCTCTCTGCTCCACTGAAGCCAGCCCCAGCCAGGTCACGGCGTGGGCCTCGAAGCGATAGCGGCAGGGCAGCACTTCCACCCCTTTCGCCAGTGCTGAGCGAAACAGCTCCCCGTAGCGGGGGTCGGCGGAATCGCCCGGTGCAAAACGCTGCACGTCCCAGCGGCTCAGGCAGGGCAGCAGCACAGCCCGGGCTCCAGGGGGCAGGGCGGCCAGCTCGATCAGGTGTTTCTGACCCCGTTCGGTGACGGTATCGGGGAAGAGGGCGAGGTCACCGCAACTCCACGTGGTGTTCTTCACTTCCACGTAGATCGGCCGGGGGTCGGCGGCCTGTTCCGTCGGGGTGAGCAGCAGATCGATGCGGCTGCGGCGGCCTTCTCCGTAGGGCACCTCCGCACGGATCGCGGCAATCGGGCCCAGCCAGGCCTCCAGGCAGCCAGCCTCGATCGTGGCCCGCACCAACCGGTTCGGCAACGCCGTGTTCACCCCCACCCAGCCGGGTTCGCCATCGGCGCCGATCACCCGTGCCTGCTCCCAGGTCCAGTCGAGCTTGCGCTGGGGTCTGGGATCGTGGCGCAGCCGCACCAGCCCTCCGGGCTGCAGGACCCCGGTCATCGGGCCGGTATTGGGGCAGTGGGTGGTGACCACCCGTCCGTCGGCGAGTTCCACGTCGGCCAGAAAGCGCTTGTAGCGCTTCAGCAGCACCCCCTCGACCAGGTTCTCCAGGGTCAGGATCTGGCGTGGCATGGGCAACGGTCGGGGGCCCATCCTGCCCGGCTGAAGGGGAGAATCAGCCGAACAGACCCGGCTTCGGAACCCACTGGATGGCGAAATCCCTGCGGCGCATCGCCCTGATCGTTGCGCTGGCCACAGCCTTGAGCAAGGTGGCCGGTCTGCTGCGCCAGTTGGTAATCGCCGCCGCTTTCGGGGTGGGAGCCGCCTACGACGCCTACAACTATGCCTACGTGCTGCCCGGTTTCCTGCTGATCCTGCTGGGGGGCATCAACGGGCCGTTCCACAGCGCCATGGTGAGCGTGCTGGCCCGCCGCCCCCGCGAGGAGGGGGCCCATGTGCTGGCGGCGATCAACACCCTGGTGGGGGTTGGCCTGCTGGCGGTGACAGCGCTGCTGGTTGTGGCCGCCGATCCGCTGATCTCCCTGGTGGGGCCGGGGCTGGGGGAGGAGCGCCACGCCATCGCCGTGCTCCAGTTGCGCTGGATGGCGCCGATGGCCCTGTTCTCTGGCCTGATCGGCCTGGGCTTCGGGGCTCTCAATGCCGCCGACGTGTTCTGGCTGCCCTCGGTGAGCCCGCTGGTGTCGAGCGTGGCGATGATCGGCGGCATCGGCGTTCTCTGGTGGCAGCTGGGCCCGGCGATCACCCTGCCCGCCTCGGCGGTGATCGGCGGCGTGGTACTAGCACTCACCACCACCCTGGGGGCGCTGCTGCAGTGGTTGATCCAGCTGCCCGCCCTGGCGAAGGAGGGGCTGAATCGCTTCCAACTTGTCTGGGACTGGCAGCACCCTGGCGTCAAGGAGGTCCTTCAGGTGATGGGTCCGGCCACGCTTTCCTCGGGGATGCTCCAGATCAATGTGTTCACCAGTCTGTTCTTTGCCTCGGGGATGGTGGGTGCGGCGGCCGGCCTGGGTTACGCCAACCTTCTGGTGCAGACACCGCTGGGCCTGATCTCGAACGCCTTGCTGGTGCCCCTCCTGCCGGTGTTCTCCCGGCTCACGGCCCCGGCCGACCGGTCGGCCCTGGTGGGACGCATCCGCCAGGGGTTGATGCTCTCGAACGCCAGCATGTTGCCGCTGGGGGCCTTGATGGTCGGGCTGGCCGGCCCGATCGTGGCCCTGATCTACAAGCGCGGGGCCTTCGACGTGGGAGCGGCCCAGCTGGTGACCAGCCTGCTGATCGCCTATGGAATCGGCATGCCCGCTTACCTCGGCCGCGATGTGATCGTGCGCGTTTTCTATGCCCTGGGTGATGGCACCACGCCCTTCCGTTTCTCCGTGGCGGGCATCGGCTTCAACGTGATCTTCTGTTGGCTGTTCGTCGGGGGGCCCACCCCCTGGGGTCTGCAGTTGCCGGCGCTCAACTTCGGCGCCGCCGGGCTGGTGATGGCCACGGTGGCGGTGAATGTGCTCACCTGCCTGGGGCTGCTGCTGGCCCTGCAGCGGCGGCTCGGCAAGCTGCCCTTGCTGGAGTGGGGCCGCGACAGCCTGGTCCTGCTGCTGGCCGCTGTCGTTGCCGGTGGGGCGGCCTGGCTGCTCTCGATCGGGGTGCAATGGCCAGCCAGCCTGCCCGGCCGGTTGCTGCAATGCGGCCTGAGTGCGTCCCTGGCCTTCGGGATCTACGGACTGCTCGCCACGGCGGCGGGCGTGCCGGAGGCAATCACGATGGGCCAGCAGTTCCGGGAACGGTTCAGTCGCCGTCCTTGAGGCGCACCTGCCGTTCCTCCCTGACCTGAACGGGGATCTCGATGTGGCTGCGCCCCAGCATCTGGGGGCCGTCAATCGAGAAGATCCGCGCCTCGATGCCGAATTCGCGGAAGGCGGTTTCGAGTTCCTGGATCAGGGCTTTCTCAACCTGGGCTTCGGCGTCAACCACCTTGCCGATCAGGCGACCGCCCAGCCGGCCGATGCGCTGGCGGACCACCTCTCGGGCGTTGGTGACCTCAATGACCAACATCCAGGGCCTGCGGCAAGTGGAACACTATGCGTCGATGGGCCATTGAGGCGGGCTTGTTGCCGATCATGTGGCCTCAACGGCAGAGGGCCTCATGCAGAAGGCCTCAATGGCAGAAGGATTCCAGGACATCCTCGAGATCCCGCAACTGGCCTGGCGGAATCAACCGCGCCAGGGGCAGCCGTCCCTGGCCACCACCGATGGGGACCTGGACGGCCTCAAGAGCCTGGCGGGCGCAGATGCCAGGACCCCGATCCAGCCGGGCGGCGCATTCGATCGCCAGGGAATCGGCCAGGCCGGCATCCCCCAAGTAAAGATGCCAGCCGGCAACCTGAACGTAGAGCCGATCGGCGAGGGCCTGGGACAGCTCCTTGAGTTGTTCCGCCTTCAAACTCAAGATCCGGGCTCCGATCCAGCCATCACGATGACGCATCGGCCGAAGGTGGTTCGCGCCGGCGCAGCACGATGACGAGGTGCAGCACCAGGCCGGCAGCCCAGCCCAGGGTCAGCCAATCGAGATGGTGCCAGGGATGGCGCAGGCCCTGGACGAACCAGAGACCGCTGTTGATCGCCGCAAACAGACCGCAGTGCAGGCAGAGGTTGACGACCCGCTCGAAGTGGCGATAGGTGGGATCGGCGGGGTTGGCGGGTCCGTACCAGCGAATCGGCATGGTGAAGAGGCTGGGGCCCAGAGGGGCTATTGGATTCTGCCCGTCGCTGCCTCCCACCGCCGAGAGTTGACGGATGGGCCCCCCGTGCGGTGAGAATGACAGTTCAAGCGCTTGTAGCTCAGCGGATTAGAGCATCTGACTACGGATCAGAGGGTCGGGAGTTCGAATCTCTCCAGGCGCGTTGTTCACCGTCCTCCGGGACGGTTTTTTTTGGGCCTTCTGGCCTGGCCCGGTACGGGTGACCCTGGGGTTTGGACCAGGCTGAACCCCGAATCGGCAAGCGGTTTCTTACGATTCGATTCCCAACGGTTCAGTGCGAAGCGATGCCGGTTTCCCCCGATGCGGCCCTGAACCAGACCCTGGCGGCCGGTGACCCCGCCATCGCTGCCCTGATCGGCAAGGAGCGGGATCGGCAGCGGGCCCATCTGGAGCTGATCGCCAGCGAGAACTTCACCTCCCGGGCGGTGATGGAAGCCCAGGGCTCCGTGCTCACCAACAAGTACGCCGAGGGGCTGCCCCACAAGCGCTACTACGGAGGCTGCGAGCATGTGGATGCGATCGAGGAGCTGGCGATCGCCCGGGCCAGGCAGCTGTTCGGCGCCGCCTGGGCCAACGTTCAGCCCCACAGCGGCGCCCAGGCCAATTTCGCCGTGTTCCTGGCCCTGCTGCAGCCTGGGGACACGATCCTGGGCATGGACCTCTCCCACGGCGGCCACCTCACCCACGGATCGCCGGTGAATGTGTCAGGGAAGTGGTTCAAAGCGGTGCATTACGGCGTTTCGCCCGACACCGAACAGCTTGATTTCGCCCTGATCCGCCAGCTGGCCTTGGAGCACCGCCCCAAGCTGATCATCTGCGGCTACTCGGCCTACCCCCGCACGATCGATTTCGCCGCCTTCCGCGCCATCGCCGATGAGGTCGGCGCCTTCCTGCTGGCCGACATGGCCCACATCGCCGGCCTGGTGGCCGCCGGAGTCCATCCCAGCCCGATCCCCCACTGCCATGTGGTCACCACCACCACCCACAAGACCCTGCGCGGACCCCGGGGCGGCCTGATTCTCTGCAATGACGCCGACTTCGGTCGCCAGTTCGACAAAGCCGTGTTTCCCGGCAGCCAGGGCGGCCCCCTGGAGCACGTGGTGGCCGCCAAGGCCGTGGCGTTCGGGGAAGCCCTGCAGCCGGCCTTCCGGGCCTACAGCCAGCAGGTGGTCACCAACGCCCAGGCCCTGGCGGCCCGGTTGATGGAGCGGGGGATCCGGGTGGTTTCCGGCGGCACCGACAATCACATCGTGCTGCTCGATCTGCGCTCGGTAGGCCTGACCGGCAAGGTGGCCGACCTGCTGGTCAGCGAAGTGAACATCACCGCCAACAAGAACACGGTGCCGTTCGACCCGGAATCGCCCTTCGTGACGAGCGGTCTGCGGATCGGCAGCGCCGCCCTCACCACGCGGGGGTTCGATGCAGCGGCCTTCACCGAAGTGGCCGATGTGATCGCCGACCGGCTGCTCGATCCTGAGGATGCCGTGATCGAGCTGCGCTGCCGCGAGCGGGTCAAGGCGCTCTGCGCCCGCTTCCCCCTCTATGGAGCCGCCCGGGTTCCCCAACCAGCCTGACCACGGCTCCCTAAGCTCCTCTCCAGCACCGGTCCGTTCATGGCCAGCCCGGCCGACCTATTCAGCAGTCCTCTCAAGGTGGCTGTGGTCACGTTCGGGATCGCCGCCCTGCTCACGGCGCTGATCGTGCCGCTGGTGCGGGGGCTCGGCTTGCGCTACGGCCTGATCGACCCTCCCGACCCCCGTAAGCAGCACGACGTACCGATGGTGCGGCTGGGCGGCGTCGGGATGGTGGCGGGCTTTTCGCTCGCCCTGGCGATCACCTGGGCCCTGGGTGGCTTCGGCAGCCTGGAGCCCGCCAAGGATCAGCTGATCTGGACAACTCTGGCCGGTGCGCTCTGCTACTTCGTGATCGGCCTGGCCGACGACCTCTTCGCCCTGCCACCCCTGCCCAGGCTGGCTGGCCAGGTGGCAGTGGCGATGGCTGTGTGGAGCCAGGGGGTGCGGATCGGCGCGATTGATCTGCCCTTCGGCCTGTTTGGCCAGCCGCCCGCCAGCCTTGTCCTTCCCCAGTGGCTGAGCCTGCTGGCCACCATGATCTGGCTGGTGGGGATCACCAACGCGATCAACTGGATCGATGGCCTCGATGGCCTGGCCGCCGGGGTTGGTGGCATCGCGGCGATCGGCCTGTTGTCGGTGAGTTTCAGCCTGCAGCAGAGCGCCGCTGGGTTGCTTGCGGCTGCCCTGGCCGGGGCCTGCTTCGGCTTTCTCCGTCACAATTTCAACCCGGCCCGCATTTTCATGGGGGATGGCGGCTCCTATTTCCTCGGCTTCACCCTGGCGGCGATCAGCATCGTGGGGCCTGCCAAAGGGCTCACCACCGTCAGCCTGCTGTTCCCGGTGCTGATCCTGTCGCTTCCCCTGGCCGACATGTCGGCGGTGATCATGGGCCGGCTGAGTGAGGGCCATTCCCCCTTCTATCCCGACCGACGGCACCTGCACCACCGGCTGCTGCGGGCCGGCTTCAGCCATCGCCGCACCGTGCTTTTGATCTATGCCTTCACCCAGTGGCTGGCGGCCCTGGCCCTGGTGGCGGCCAACGTGGAGATGCGCTTTCTCTGGCTTGCCCTGGCCACGGCGGTGTTGATCGGAGCCCTGACCGGTTCGCGCCGTCACTGGCAGGACCGCGAGGCTGCCGGGTGTCCGCTGGCCGAGGAGCGGGCCCGTGCCGCCCCCATCGACCCTTCCCAGCTGTGACGCAGGACCAAAGCCAGGCTGGAGCCGCCGAAATCCTCTGCATCGGCACCGAGCTGCTGCTCGGCACCATTCTCAATGGCAACGCCCGCTGGCTGGCTGAGGAGCTGGCGGCGCTCGGCATCCCCCACTACCGCCAGACCGTGGTCGGCGACAACCGCGCGCGGCTGATCGAGGTGGTTCAGGAGGCGGCCGGGCGCTGCCGCCTGCTGATCTGCACCGGTGGCCTCGGCCCCACCCCCGACGACCTCACCACCGAGGCCCTCGCCGCCGCCTTCGGCGCCCCCCTGCAGGAGCACCCGGAGGTCTGGGCCGACATCCAGGCCAAGCTGGCTGGCCGGGGCCGGCCGATCGCGGCCAGCAACCGCAAGCAGGCCCTGCTGCCGGAGGGGGCAACCCTGCTGCCCAACCCCACCGGCACGGCACCTGGGCTGATCTGGAGCCCCAGACCCGGTTTCACGCTGCTCACCTTCCCCGGCGTGCCGGCCGAGCTGCGGGCGATGTGGCAGGCCACGGCGGTGCCCTGGCTGCGGCGTCAGGCTGGGGCGGACTCGGTGTTCGAGAGCCGCTTGCTTCGCTTCTGGGGCATCGGCGAATCGCACCTGGCTGAGCAGGTGGCCGACCTGCTGGAGCTGGCCAACCCCACCGTGGCCCCCTATGCCGGGGCTGGAGAAGTGAAGCTGCGGCTCACCGCCCGAGCGGCCACGGCGGCGGCGGCGCGGGCCCTGCTGGAGCCCTTGGAAGCGGAGCTGCGGGCCCGCACGGGCCGGCTCTGCTTCGGCGCCGATGCCGACAGCCTGGCCTCGGTGGTGCTGGAGCGGCTGCGCCAGCGGGGAGAAACCCTGGCGGTGGCGGAGTCCTGCACAGGTGGCGGGCTCGGGGCTGCCCTGGCGGCGGTGCCCGGCGCTTCCGATGTTTTTCTGGGCGGCGTGATCGCCTATTCCAACGCCGTGAAGGAGGGCGTGCTCGGGGTTCCTGCCGATCTGCTCGCCACCCACGGGGCCGTGAGCGATCCGGTGGCGATCGCCATGGCCGAAGGGGCCCGCGCCGCCACCGGCAGCAGCTGGGCGATCGCCGTGACCGGCATCGCCGGCCCGGGCGGCGGCAGCGCCGAGAAGCCGGTGGGGCTGGTTCACATCGGCGCCGCCGGACCTGATGGCAGCCACAGTGAGCCAGCCCGTTTCGGAGCACAGCGGGGCCGCACCTGGATTCAGACTCTGACGGTGGGCGAGGCCCTGAACCGCCTGCGCCTGCGGCTGGATCGCTCGGTTTTAGTGTTAAGGGAATAACGGGGACTGTGGTGAGCGCCGGCACGCTGTACGACAAGGTCTGGGAGCTGCACCAGGTGGCGGAGCTGCCCGGTGGCTCCACCCAGCTGTTCATCGGCCTGCACCTGATCCATGAGGTCACCAGCCCCCAGGCCTTCGCCGCCTTGCGCGACCTGGGCCTCACCGTGCGGCACCCCGAGCGCACCGTTGCCACGGTGGATCACATCGTGCCCACCACGTCCCAGGCCCGCCCTTTTGCCGATCCCCTGGCCGAAGAGATGCTCGCCACGCTCGAGCGGAACTGCGCGGAGCAGGGCATCCGCCTGCACGGCCTCGGCAGCGGCCGCCAGGGGATCGTGCATGTGATCGCCCCGGAGCTGGGACTCACCCAACCGGGCATGACCGTGGCCTGCGGCGATTCCCACACCTCCACCCACGGCGCCTTCGGGGCGATCGCCTTCGGGATCGGCACCAGCCAGGTGCGCGACGTGCTCGCCTCCCAGAGCCTTTCGATGAACAAACTGAAGGTGCGGCGGATCTGGGTGGACGGCGAGCTCCAGAACGGGGTCTATGCCAAGGATCTGGTGTTGCACATCATTCGCAACCTCGGGGTCAAGGGCGGCGTCGGCTTCGCCTACGAGTTCGCCGGCCCGGCCATCGATGGCCTCTCGATGGAGGAGCGCATGACCCTCTGCAACATGGCGATCGAGGGGGGGGCCCGCTGCGGCTATGTCAACCCGGACGCCACCACCTTCGCCTATCTCCAGGGCCGCCCCTGCGCCCCGGCCGGAGCGGCCTGGGAGAGGGCCGTGGCCTGGTGGAGCGGCCTGAGCAGCGGTGCCGATGCCGTCTTCGACGACGAGGTGCGCTTCGATGCCGCCCTGATCTCCCCAACGATCACCTGGGGCATCACGCCGGGCCAGGGCATCGGCGTGGACGAGGCGGTGCCCACCCCCGAGCAGCTTGACGCCGACGAACGGCCGATCGCCGAGGAGGCCTACCGCTACATGGACCTGCTGCCAGGCATGCCGATTGCCGGCCTGCCGGTGGACGTGTGTTTCATCGGCAGCTGCACCAACGGTCGGCTCAGCGACCTGCGCGCCGCCGCTGCCGTCGCGAGGGGGCGCCAAGTGGCCAGCGGGGTCCGCGCCTTCGTGGTGCCGGGTTCCGAGCAGGTGGCCCGGGCCGCCGAGGCCGAGGGGCTCGATCAGCTGTTTCGCGCCGCCGGCTTCGAATGGCGCGAGCCTGGCTGCTCGATGTGTCTGGCGATGAACCCCGACCGGCTGGAGGGACGGGAGATCAGTGCCAGCTCCAGCAACCGCAACTTCAAGGGCCGCCAGGGCTCGGCCAGCGGCCGCACCCTGCTGATGAGTCCGGCGATGGTGGCGGCCGCTGCCGTCAGTGGCCATGTGGCCGACGTTCGCGAACTGCTGGCAGCCCCAGCCCCCCACGCCTCCTGCCTGGATTCCGAAGCCCTGCTCTCCGCCACCTGCCCGCCTTGACCACTTCCAGCTTCCCGATCGGTCCGGTGCGCACCGTGGCCGGCAGCGCTGTTGCCCTCAGCGGCGATGACATCGACACCGACCGGATCATTCCGGCCCGCTTCCTCAAATGCGTCACCTTCGAGGGGCTCGGCGAGCAGGTGTTCGCCGACGACCGCATCGAGCGGGCCGGGACGCACCCCTTCGATCGGCCCGAGCACCGGGGAGCACAGATCCTGCTGGTGAATCGCAACTTCGGCTGTGGCTCCAGCCGTGAGCATGCTCCCCAGGCGCTGATGCGCTGGGGAATCCGGGCGGTGGTGGGGGAGAGCTTCGCCGAGATCTTCTTCGGCAACTGCCTGGCCCTCGGACTCCCCTGCCTGCAGGCCTCCCACGCGCAGATCCTGGCCCTGCAAACCTTGGCCGAGACCCACCCCGCAACAGCCTTTCGCCTGGATGTGGATGCCGCCAGGCTCCACAGCGATGCAGGGCAGTCCTGGCCCCTGGAGCTGGGACCGGGGCCCAGCCAGATGCTGAGGAGCGGCCAGTGGGATGCCACGGGCCAACTGGTGGCCCACGATCAGGAACTGCGTGACACGGCGGCGCGGCTGCCCTACCTCAGCATGTTTGCAACGGCTTAGGCCAAGACCCGGCCCGGCCACCGCTCAGAACAGACCGCTGCGGGGCTGACCGGGGCTGACCGGCACAAAGGGCACGAACGGCACCCCGGTGCCCTTGAAGCCGAAATCACCCAGGGTCACCCTGACCCCTCCCAGTCCTTCGTAGGGGCTGTAATACACGCTGAAGGAATAGGCACGCCGCTGCCAACGCAGCTCCACGAATGACCCCGTCACCTCGCCGTAGTTGGGGGAGGCGCCATCCACATTCAGGCCGATGCCGCCGTTGAAGAGCAGCGGACCGGCGAGCTGCTGGGTGAGGCCGATCCCCACCGTGCCGAGGTCGATGGCCTGATCGAAGCCGAACGGGCTCTGGCCCTGGCGGACGCCGATGCCCCCCGTGATCGTCAGCTGGGTGAAATCGAGGAACGGCTTACTGAAGTGGCCCAGGGTGAGCGTGGGCCCGCCGGAGAAGGACAGCACGTTCTGGTTGGTGCCATCGCCGAAATAGGCCAGGTTGGCAGAGAGGTTGGTGTTGATGCTGAGCCCCGGCACGATCGGCACAGGCGAATGACGCAGGGCTCCATCCCGGGTCGAAGGCAAGGGCTTGCCCGTCCAGAGGGGGAGGGAACTGCTGATCGAGCCGTAGGCGTTGGCGCGCCAGAGCTGGGCGAAGTTGTCCGACTCACTGCCGTTGACGAAAGCGTTGCTCTGGTAATTGCCGGCGCCGACCCGCCAGAAATAGCTGTTGGACAGCAGACCCCAGGCCGGCAGCACCCCCGTTTTCTCAAGGGATGTTCCATAGGCTGAGTACACGTCCTGTTCGCCGAGCGAACCATTCCAGATCCGGAAGCGGTAAGCGGCGAACAGCCGCGCCACCGTGTCGCCCAGCACCGGCAGGCGGACAGTCCGCCGCAAATCCGCCCAGCTGCGGGTGCCGTTGGCGATGTTGTCGGGATTGAAGGTGGAGATGTCGAGGTTGAATTCACTTTCGAAGCCCAGCAGCGGCGTGCTGAGGCGCGCCTCGAGGCCGAACAGATCAGCCAGGGTGTTGTCCTGCTCAACCGTGGAGGAGCCGGCGGCGGTTCCTGGCAGGGGGTAGCTGTCGGTGGTGCCCTGATACGCACGCTGCAGCAGGAACTGGGGCTCCAGTTGCAGGATGCCCCGGGCGCCGATGCCGATCGGCTTGAGCCGGCGGCCGATGTAGAAGCCATCGCGATCTCTCTCGTCGGAGCCGAGCACCCAGCGGTTCTGCACCTCCTGCTCCTTGCGGATGCGGGTTCTGGTGGTCACCGGGATCGACAACCGGTCCTCGAACTTGAGGCGATTGCGATTCGAGCGGATCACGATGTCGCCGTTCTCCTCCTGCACGGCGACGACGTCGTCAGCATCCATCCACACCTGGGCCGGCGTGAAGGGATCGTTGCTGAAGCTGGCCCTGGGGGCCCGCCAGCCGGTGTTGGTCACCGTGATGCGGGGGGCCTGGAACCGCATGCGCGTCAGGCTTCCCTGCACCAGACCCTGGTTGCTGAGCCGCCGCAGGCGCCGCACCTGGGGGGGAGTGGCCGGGCCGAAATCGTTGTTCTGCTCGGTGTCGGTCAGGTCGTCGGTGCCGCCGGGAACACCGAAGCGACGTTCCGACTGAAGACCTTCCCGCGCCTGCACATCGGTGACCCGCTGATCGATCGTGGCGATCGCTGCTTCCCGGATGCGCTCCTGTTGGCGCAGGGCGCCGAAGGAGGGCGCCGCAGCCTTGGGAACCGAAGCGGTGGCGGCATCGGCGGCGGCATCGGCGGCGGGTGCGGGCGGCGGGGTCTGGCCAGGGGCCTCCCCACCCATCGCCGTCTGCTCCAGGGCCTCAAACAGCGAGCGGGGCCGATCGGGGGGCTCGGCGCCGCGGTTGGGGCAGCCCCTGGCGGGAAGCAGGGCGGCCTGGGTGGAGGGCTTCGCTGCGGCCGCCTCTCCGAAGCGGTGGCGCACCCCCAGCAGGTAGGCATTGCTGCCTTCCCTGGCTCCGTTGTAAAGGCCGAAGGCGCCGGAGCGGTGATGAATCCGCCCCACCACCGACCATTGCGGTGAAACGGCGGCCTCCACCTCGAAGCCCAGGTAGTTGAGCAGCTGGGAGGACCTGTCGCGGTAGGTGTTCTCGAAGTTGCTGACACTGGTCTGGAAGCTCAAGCCCTGCACCGCTCCCAGGCTGAGCCAGGGTTGCAGCCAGGCCCGCAGGCCGATGCCGGCGGTGAACTCGCCGAAACCCTGGGCGGCGGTGTCGAGCGTCGAGCTGTCGTTGGTGGTGAAGCGGCCACTGAAGCCGCTTCCCCGCTGGGCGGAGGCCCAGTGGCCAAGGGCGTTGAAGTCGAGCTCAACGGCGAACGGGCCCGATCGCCACACCCGTCGCTGCAGGCCTGCCCCCAGCAGGACCTCCTGGCGGAACTGGCCGTTGAAGAGAAACGTGTCGCCGAAATTCGCATCAAAGAGCTGCCCACCCCAGAGGGTGCCGGCCCAGGGATGGGGGTGCCAGTCGGGGATCGGCGGCAACGCCGTAGGGCAGGCCAGCGGCTCAACCGGCGGCAGGGGCACCGAAGCCGGCAGCTCAGGGTTGAGGTCCACCGCGCTGGTGGTGAGATCGAGGACGCCGTAGACATCCTCCAGTTCACCGGTGGACTCAATCAGGCTGAACCGCAGCCGGCTGGCCTGGAAAAACTGGCTGCCGCGGGTGAAGCGCACACTGCCGCTGGCATAGACAGTGCGGTTGGTGGTGTCGTATTCGAGCCGCTCGGCCAACAGGCGACCGCCGGCCACCAGGGCCTTGACATGGCCTGTGGCGACGTAGCGCTGGATCAGCTGGTCGAATCCCTGCTGATCGGCGGTGATCTCCAGGAACCTCGGCGGAGCAGGGGTCTGGCTGGGGGCGGCCGTTTCAGCCGGGGCAGGAGCGGCTTGCTGAGGCGGAGCCAGGTCAACCGGTTCGCCCTGCGGCAGAGGGCTGGGGGCGGGTTCCGCCTCCAGGGAGACGGGGGCCGGATCGGCGGGGAGCGGGAGCGGGACAGCCTGAGCAGGAGCACTGCAGCCAAGCAGTCCTGCAGTGCCGATCAGCCCGATCGTCCAGGGGATGGATTTCGCCGGGAGCACCGCAGATCATGAGCAGCCGCCGATCCTGCCACGTCAGGACGACTCAGCAGCTGGGAAGCGGCCAGGCCTGCTGGTGGCGGGGGGACTCAGTCCTCGAGGTCCTTGCGGCTGGGGGTACGGCTGGGATCGCTGGCCAGGAAGCCGAACACGAAGATGCCGATGAAGAAGAAAACAACCGAGTAAACAGAGATCTTGAGAGCGAGCATGGTCCGTCCGGCGGGTGACAGGGAGTGACAGGCGCCAGGTGGGCCCTGAGTGACCCTTCGGCAGCGGCATCATCCTATGGGTCACCCATGGCCAACACCGATGCCGCAAGGCCGCCAGAGCGTGCTTCCCCCCTCGATTGAAACGTTTCGATCACGTTCGAGGCTGGATCTGCTGCCGCTCTGGCGGCGGCGCGATGCCGCCGCGGTCCACGATCGGGCCCTGGCCGATCCCTGGGGCCGCCTCCATCGCCCCGACTGGCATCGCCGCGGCCTGCTGATCTGGCCGCGGGGTGGCGTTGCGCTGACCCTGGTCCATGGCTTGCTCTGCCCACCGGACTGGCGGGAGTGGCGCCCCTGTCGGGCCCGGCTGGCCCTGCGCTGGTGGGCGATCGAGGCGGAGTTGCGGGTGAACGGCCAGCCGGTGCACCGGGGCGATCTCTACGACTCCTCCTGCCGCTGGCCGCTTCCGGACAGCTGGTGGCACGGCGAGGCGCTGGAGCTCGAGCTGGAGCTGCGCAGCCCCCTCCACGACGACGGCGCCCTGATCCTCAGCAGGATTGAGCTGGAACCGCTGGAAAGCTCAGACCCCGATGGGCTGCTGAGCGCCACGGCCCTGGAGCTGGAGCAGCTGCGCGGTGGGGTTCCAACGGGCGGGGCGGGCTTCCAGGTGCTCGGCCATGCCCACCTGGATCTGGCCTGGCTCTGGCCGGTGGCCGAAAGCTGGCTGGCCGCCGAGCGCACCTTCCGCTCCGCCCTGGCCCTGATGCAGCGCCATCCCCAGCTCCACTTCGGCCATTCCACGCCGGCGCTTTACGCCTGGCTGGAGCAGCACCGGCCCGCCCTGTTCGAGGCGATCCGCGGCTTGATGCGCGCCGGTCGCTGGGAGCCGCTCAACGGTCCCTGGGTCGAAACCGACTGTGTGCTGATCAGCACGGCATCCCTGCTGCGCCAGTTTCAGGACGGCCAGGCTTACAGCCGGCGCGCCTTTCCGGAGTGGAACCACGGGCTGGCCTGGCTGCCGGACAGCTTCGGATTTGCGGCCGGGCTGCCGGCCGTGGCCGCCGCCAGCGGCGTGGGCTGGTTCTGCACCCACAAGCTGGCCTGGAATGCCACCAATCCGTTCCCACACCGGCTGTTCCGCTGGCGCAGCCGTTGCGGGGCCGAGCTGCTGGCCCTGATGACAGGCCCGATCGGCAGCGATGGCGATCCGGTGGCCATGGAGCGCCATCGGCTGGAGTGGGAGCTGGCCACCGGGCTCCACAAGGCCCTCTGGCTGCCTGGGGTGGGGGACCACGGCGGCGGTCCCACCGCTGAAATGCTGGAGCAGCTGGAGCTCTGGCAGGAGCAGCCGGTGACGGCCCCCCAGCAGCACGGCACGCTGCGGGCCCACCTGGCCCAGCTGGAGGAGCACCGCGCCCAGCTGCCCGTCTGGCGCGATGAGCTCTACCTGGAGTTGCACCGCGGCTGCGCCACCAGCCGGCCGGATCAGAAACGCCACAACCGCAGCCTGGAGCGCCTGCTGCGGGAGGCAGAGCTGGCTGCGGGGCTGCTCTGGGCCGATCCCGATCGCCTTCCAGATCGCCTTCCAGATCACAGCGGCGATCGGCAGGGCAGCGTGGATTGGCGCCCGCTGTTGTTCCAGCAGTTCCACGACATCCTGCCGGGCACCTCGATCCCTGAGGTGTTCGAGCAGGCCGAACCGGAATGGCGCCGTGCCCGGCGCCGGACGCAGCAGCAGCGCGACCGGGCCCTCCAGGCCTGGCTGCCGGGCGGCGGCGCGGGCGGGCCAGGGGCAGCTGAGCAGCTCTGGTGGCTGGCCTGCCTGCAGCCGCTGCCCGCGGCGCAGCTGACTGTGCGTCTGCCCGCCGGCCAGTGGTGGCAGGCAGGCCGGGCCCTCCCCCGCCAGGAGGCGCCGGGGGGAGGCACCTGGGTGCAGCTGGCCGGCAGCAGGGGGGCTGGGGCACTGGCCCTGCACCGGCGGCTTGAACCCGTCGACCCCGACCCGGCCGCGGCGATCGTGGGTCCGGTCCATCTGGAGCGACAGGAGACCCAGCGCGGAGCAGGCTGGCAGCTCGGCAATGGCCGGGTCCTGGCCCAGCTGGGGCCCGCCGGGGTGGAGCAACTCTGGGGCGCCGATGGCCTGCCGCAGCTCTCGGCGCCCCTGGCCTGGTGCCGCTGGGGCGATCGCAGTGCATTCTGGGATGCCTGGGATCTGGCTGACGATTACCGCGACCACCCTCTGCCGCTGCGCTGGGAAGCGGAACCCGTTGTGGCGGAGCAGGGTCCACTCTGCTGCCGCCTGGTCTGGCGCGGACACTGCGGGGCCAGCCGGCTCCGGCTGGATGTCCAGCTGCGGGCCGCCAGCCCCTGGCTTGAGCTGACCGTGCGCATCGACTGGCGGCAGCGCCACGAACTGCTGCGGCTGGAGCTGCCGCTCGGCCAACCTGCCGGGCGCTGGGCGGCCGATACAAGCGGAGGGGTGCTGGAGCGGCCGACCGAGGCCCGCACCGCCCGGGAGGGGAGCCGCTGGGAAGTCGCGGCGATCAGCTGGATGGCCAGCCAGGCCGCGACCAGTGGCCTGGCGGTGCTGCTCGACGGTCCCCAGGGGGTGTCAGCCAGCCCGGACCGGCTGGGGGTGTCCCTGCTGCGGGGACCCTGCTGGCCTGATCCCGGGGCTGACAGCGGCCCCCATCGCCTGCGCCTGGCCCTTTACCCCTGTGCGGGGGGCTGGCGGCAAGCAGCGGTGCCCGCCGAGGCTGTGCGGTTCCGGGAGCCGCTCTGGCGGCGGCCAGGAACCGGGCTGCCAGGGCGGGCGGCCCGGGACCAGGGGACCTGGCTGCCGATCCTCGATCTGGGCAGCGCCGAGCTTCAGCTGATCGGCCTGCGTCCGGATCCGGAGGCGGCGGTGCTCCAACTCACGGTGCAGAACCTCTCCCCCTGCCGCCAAGAGCTGAGGCTGAACCAGCCCTGGCAGCTGCTGGAGCGGCTGACGCCCGGCCTGGCGGAATCCACGGAATCCAACCCTGCTGCCGCCGGTTCAAGCCGGCTGGGGCCCTGGCAGCTGGCGAGCTGGCGAATCCGGCTTCAGTCGTCGTGATCATCGAAGGGATCAGTGAGCCCCTTCGATGGCGGACCGAAGGCCAGGTAAACGCCAAAGCCGGTGAGGGCGAACAGCACCAGCAGAACGGTGATCGCGATCGAAAGGGCGGGGGATGTGTCGGTCACAGGAAGGGCTGGGGGCAACGCGGAGCGGCGGACTGGATGGTGATGGGTGGGTTGGTGGTGGATGGGTTGGTGGCGACCGGTTCCGTCACAACTCTCGACCGGGGTGGCCCGGGGCAGCAGCGGGAGCTTTACAGTAGTGATTCCGACCCCCGTGCCAGAGAGGTTCAGCCGCCATGGCCCAACGCACCCGCCTGGGAGACCTGCTCCGCCCCCTGAATTCCGAGTACGGCAAAGTCGTGCCGGGCTGGGGAACCACACCGGTGATGGGCGTCATCATGCTGCTGTTTCTGGTGTTTCTGCTCGTGATCCTGCAGCTGTACAACAAGTCGTTGTTGCTCGATGGAATCACGGTGAACTGGAACGGCCTCGGCTGATTCAACCTCGATCCGGCCAGCGCCACTGCCCATGAACGTCTTCGGGATCGGTCTGCCGGAAATGGCGGTGATTGCCGCCATCGCCCTTTTGGTGTTTGGCCCCAAGCGGCTGCCGGAGCTGGGCCGCAGCCTGGGCCGCACCCTCAAGGGCTTCCAGTCCGCTTCCCGGGAGTTCGAGCAGGAGTTCCGCCAGGCCATCGACACCGAAACGGTCAGGGTCACCACGGCCGAGCGGGAAAACCCAGTGACCAACGAGCTGCCGACTCCGGCGGCGGCGCTTGACCCGGCGACCGTGGCTGGTGGTGAGTCGCTCGACGCCCCAGGCGATGCGGCTGTTGCCGGCCCAGCGTCAACGCCGTCCAGCTGACCCGCAGCCGGCCAGCCCTGGATCCGCCGCAGACCCGCCCCGAACGACCCGAATGACCAGCACGCCGCCCCGGGATGGGGACCTCCAGGTGTTGGTCGGGCTGGGCAATCCAGGCAGCGCCTACACCAACACCCGCCACAACGTGGGCTTCATGGTGCTGGAGCGGCTGGCACGGCGTGGGGGAGTGACTTTTCGCCAGAACGGCAAGCTCAGGGGCCTGCTCGCCGACCTGCGGCAGGGCGAGCACCGCCTGCGGCTGCTGATGCCGACCACCTTCATGAACGAAAGCGGTGGCTCGATTCGTGCCACGCTCGACTGGTTTGGTCTGCAACCCGACCAGGTGCTCGTGATCGTCGACGACATGGATCTTCCGCTGGGCCGGCTGCGGTTGCGACGGGAGGGCGGTGCCGGCGGCCACAATGGCCTGCGCAGCACGATCGAGCAACTCGGCACCGAGCGGTTTGCGCGGCTGCGGATCGGCATCGGCGCCCCCGCCACGGAGCCCAGCTTGCGCCGGGAACGCACCGTGTCCCATGTGCTCGGCCGCTTCAGCGCCCCGGAACAGGCCGTGCTCGATGCGGTGCTTGAGGAGGTGCTCACCGGGGTGGAGCTGATCCAGAAGCTGGGCTACGAACGGGCCGGCAACCGGATCAACGGTTTTCAGGCCGCCCCTGCCTGAGCCGCGCCGTGAGTCGCCTGCCCGCCACCACCGCCCAGCTGCGGGTCCTCCATCAGAGCTTCAGCCAGAAGCTGCTTGAAGGCGAGGTGGTGGCAGGCGGCTTTGCCTGGACCTTCCGGTGGGCCTTCGACCGCGGCGAGCTGAGCGTGGAGCCCTCGCTGGGCCGCGCCCTGATCCAGGACGCGCTGCTGCGCTTTCTGCTCAAGGCCGACTACCAGCTGGAGCCGGGCAGCGACTACGCCTTCACGGTGCGGGCCAAGTTCTAGGAGGTTGAGCCAGGGCCCGGCGGGGGGCCAGCAAGGCAACGATCGAGGCGATACCCGAGTGTTCGCTCCAGCAACAGCTGGGCGACGACATCGTCCCAGGGCCGCGGCGGCTGACGCAGGCCAGGGGGCAACAGCCGTTGCCAGCCCCGGGGGGGATGGAGCTGCCAGTAACGGGGTCGGGCGGCCAGCGTGGTGCCCCGCTCGTCGACCAGCAAGACCGGGCAGAGCGGCTGCAGCCGTTGCAGCCAGGCCTGGCTGCCGGTGCCGTTGCCGAGCACAAGGGCAGACACCTGGTGGCGCTGAATCCAGCTGCTGAGCCGTTGCAGCGTCTCCTCCGGAGCGAGGATCAGGGCTGCTTCGATCCGGCGCCGGTCTGGATCGGTGCGGACCAGTCCACATTTGCTGAGGCCAGGATCGAGTCCGACCAGGGCGCCATGCTGCGGCAGCTGGATCACGGTCGCCGTGGCCCGGTGGCGGCCGTGCCAGCGGTTGCCCCCCCCACCCGGCGCAGTTCAAGGAAGATCGGATCGGGGGTGTCGGAATGGCGCACCGCCACCGCTTCGAGCTTGACGCTCTGGCCGCCGGGGCGTTCGCTGAGCTCGCGGCCCAGCCGGTTGAAGAGGTTCACATCGAACTGAACACCATCGGCCATCGAGCCCTGCCGCTGGGCCTTGGCAAAGGAGGCGGTGAGCAGCAGGTTGAGGCGGTTGCGCACCTGGACTGGCGAGAGCTCGTCGCCCTCCAGCGCCGTGGTGGCCATCACATCCCCCTGGCTGATCACCCTGCGGTTCGGCCGCAGGTCGGGGAAGCCCAGCACCTGCCGCTCCCCCCGCAGCACGTTGGTGGCCGAGAGAATGCTCACAACCCAGGAGCCCCCCTTGCCCAGCAGCCCCTCGAGCTTGACGATGTCGGCGCTGGGGACCAGGAGGATCTGGCTGTTGGCGGGTTGCCCGGGCAGCACCCGCTCAAAGGCCCGCTCATTGGCCTGGCGGAGCAGGGCTTCGATCATCGGGCGGGCCTCCGCCGGTCGCTTCAGCGCCACCTTGGCGCTGGCGAGGGACTGGCCGCTGCTGATCACCACATCCCCCTGCCGCAGGGCGAACAGGTTGGTTTCCAGCCCCTTGAGCTCGGCCGCGCCCACCTTGATGCGCTGCCTGACCCGGGCCAGTTCCGCTTCGGTGCTGCGGATGTCCTGATCGCGGCCCTTGATCTCAGCGGTGAGGCGATCCCTCTCCCGGAGCAGGGTCTGCTGCTGGGCCTGCAGGGGTTGCAGTTCACGGCGCAGCCGCCCGGCCTGCAGCTCCACCGCGGCGAGCTGGCGGCGGGCCTGCTCCCGACCGCGCTCCGCCCGGGCGGCCTCCTGCTGCGCCTGACGCCGGGCTGAGGCGCTGCGCTTGAGGGCGCCCTCACTGGCGGCGAGGGCGGCGGTGGTGCGCTCCAGGGACGATCGGCCTTCGCGCAGCCGCTGCTGCAGACCATCGAGTTCGAACAGCCCCACCCGCAGGCGCTCACTGACCGCGAGCATCAGGCCGAGCGAAATGGCGCTGATCAAGCTGCCGGTGAGCACGGTGATCAGCACGGCCGTGTTGCGGGGCCTGAGGTTGAAGAGGCTGAGCCGGGCCTTGCCGATACGGCTGCCCAGCCGATCCCCCAGGGTGGCCAGCACGCCACCCAGCACCAGCAGGGCAAGGATCAGCAGCCAGCCGGACACGGCCCAGAGCAGGAAAAATCCAGTATCGACGGCTGACCCCCGCCGAACCAGGGGGAGATCAGCTGAAACGCTTGGCCAGGGCCACCGGATCAAAGACGGTGATCTTCTTGCGATCCACCTGCACGAGACCGGCCTGGCGCAGATCACCGAGCAGCCGGGTGATGGTGACGCGGGTGGAGCCGATGGCTTCGGCGATCGATTGATGGGAGAGCCGCAGGTCGATGGTGATGCCATCGCTGCCGGGCACACCGAAATCACGGCAGAGCACCAGCAGAAAGCTCACCAACCGCGAGGACATGTCGCGATGGGTGAGGGTTTCGATCATGGTTTCGGTCTGCAGGATGCGGGAGGAGAGCCCCTGCAGAAGCAGCAGGCCAACGCTGGCGTCCTGCTCGATGGCCCGCCGCACCGAGGTGGCCGGTGCCGCCACCATCTCGACCCTGGTGAAGGCCACGGCGTGATAGAAGCGATCGGAGCGCTGGCCGGTGAGCAGGGACAGAACGCCGAACAGGCTGTTCTCGCGCAGCAGGGCCACGGTGATCTCTTCACCGGATTCGTAGACCCTGGAGAGGCGCACGGCGCCGCGGCGCAGCAGGTAAACCCGCTCGGCCGGATCACCGGGGAAGAAGATGGTTTTGCCCCTCTCCACCGTTTCGATCGTGCTGCCGGCGAGGCCGCGCATCACCTCCAGCAGGGTGGCTGGCCCGCTGGCGGGGGGCGGCAACCCGCTGGAGCTGGGCCCCGGGGTGGTGCTGGTGCGGCTGAATCCGCGCATAACGCCGACCATGACGGCGGAACAAGTGGCTGGAAGCTAAGGAGCACCCTGGGCGCTCCCTGTATCCAAAGACACTAATCACCTGCTTGCGGCCTGTCAGGGCCAGCACGGGCACCGATCCGGGGCGAGCGGTGGCCGCGGGGTGGCGATGGGGTGGTACATCTGTTTGCGCTAGGGGTGGTGGCAAGCGGCTTGTTTCGTCGGCCGGCGCCGCTACATTCAGCATCGCGGATCCAAGGGGTGTTGATGACGGCCAGCCTGCTCAAACCCACCGTTGAGGTGCGCCCGCTCCGCGCTGTTCCTGCCCTGGCCCAGGCGGAAGGGCAGTTGCAGGTGCACACGGCGCCGTTCCGCGGCAGCTTCGACGGGGTGTTCAGCCAGGCCCTGCGCACCGCCGGCCTGGGCAGCCGGGTGCTGATCAGCCAGTTCCTGAAGGGCGGAGTCGACCAGGGCCCGGAGCACAGCCTCTGGCTGTGCGGCCGTCTGCAGTGGATGCGTCCGGCGGTGCCCGCCTGCCTGAGCGAACCGGCCAGCGGCGCTGCTGAACGGGAGGCCGTGGAGCAGGTCTGGGCCTTCAGCCGTGGGCAGCTGCTGAGTGGCAACCTCGGCCTGCTGGTGCTCGATGAGCTGGGCCTGGCGATCGCGCTGGGCTACCTGCCGGCGGAGGAGGTGGAGGCCACGTTGGAGCAGCGGCCCGCCCACCTCGATGTGATCCTCACGGGGCCATCAATGCCGCCCGCGCTGCTGGCGATGGCCGACCAGGTGACCCAGCTCCGCCGCAACTGCTGACCCCATGCTCAAGTGCGACCGCTGGATCAACGAACAGGCCGCGGCGGGCATGCTCGAACCGTTCCAGAGCACGCTGGTGCGCCACCTCGATGCCGAGAACCGCACGGCGCCGGTGCTGAGCTACGGCTGCTCCTCCTACGGCTACGACCTGCGGCTTTCAGCGAAGGAGTTCCTGATCTTCCGGCATGTGCCGGGCACGGTGATGAACCCGAAGCGGTTCAACCCGGCCAACCTCGAGCCGGCGCCCCTGCACCACGACGACGACGGTGACTACTTCATCCTGCCCGCCCATTCCTACGGACTGGGGGTGGCCCTGGAGCTGCTGCGGGTGCCAGCCAACATCACCGTGATCTGCCTGGGCAAGAGCACCTATGCCCGCCTCGGCATCATCGTGAACACCACCCCTGCTGAAGCCAGCTGGGAAGGCCACCTCACCCTGGAATTCAGCAACTCCTCCGGCGCCGATTGCCGCATCTACGCCAGCGAAGGCATCTGCCAGCTGCTGTTCTTCGAAGGCGAACCCTGCCAGACCACCTACAGCGACCGCGCCGGCAAATACCAGCATCAGCCGGAGCGGGTGACGTTGGCGAAGGTTTGATGTTGGTTGCGGCCGAACAGCCCCTTAACGGGAACTCATCAGGGTTTTTTGCTGCTGTTCCGTCGCGATGCAACAGCAAGGATCACGGGAACAAGGACAGCGGAAACAAGGCCTCCGGCCAGGCCGTTGTTGTACAGGCTCAGCCCGGCATGGATGCCACTGGTCGCAAGGGCGGCCGACGAGTGGATGAACCCCGCCACAATGCCCCAAGGCCAGCCAAAGCACCCTGCAATCGGCGCCAAGGTGGTACCAAACAAGGCGGCGAGAATGATGGAAGGGTCGCTTGCCTGCCAGGGTTTGGCCAACGACCCGAACCAGACACCCAGGATGATCGGCAGGATGTTAGCTGGGTGCTTTCCGAGCGCACCAAACCCAACAATCGCCAGAATTCCGCCGATCGTTGGCCCATTCACATCCGCGCCAACCAGCAGAATATAGCCAAGTCCGAGGAATCCGCACAAACCCATGTTCACCAGCGTCGCCCCGATTCCAGCGATCGCGATGAAGTCCGTGGGCGCCTGGCCAGACTGCTTGATCATCATGGCGAACTTGCCCATGGACTGCCGGTCAATCCAGAAGCCGCCCAAGAGCATGGTCGCCAACAGAAGGGTGAGGAACAGAGCCAATGTGTGATTGTTCTCTGATGTCCAGATCATGACTGGATCCGGGACGAATCCATAGGACTTGAAGAGAGCAACCACCAAGATGCCGACAACTCCTGCCGAGAAACCAATGTTGTAAAGGCTAAATCCTGCATGGGCCTTGAACAACTGCGTCGAGGCGGGTGGCAAGACAAAACCCATGAGCAGGCTTGTGCCAATTGCGAGGGGCAGGCTGAATCGGAAGGGAATCGCTGTGCTGAAAAGGATTTCGGAGAAAACAGGAGCCAAGGCACAACTAAAGAATGCACTGGGAAGATATGCAGCTAGCGGCCCATTCGTGAATTTGGCATAGATCATTACTCCGCCAATTATTAGCCAGACATTGAGGATGTTCTTACCAAACAGTCCAAATCCAAGCAGAAGAAAAAGGCTGGCTAGCAAAGCACCAGAAACCTCAGCCCGTAACACGTGACAGATTGCGCAAGCCACAAGCGCCAGCAATCCAGCATTAACAAATGCGGCCCCTAATCCACCTATTCCGATATAGTCAGTCAACAGCGCATCGCGGGTCAACAGGATTCTGATCAGTCCGTTCCAGATGTCCTTAGGAGATGAAGAAAAACAGCCAAAAACAATAAACAAGGTTGCATAGAAAGCAACGATGCCAAGCAGGAAAGCCCTGGATGGCCGCTGGATCCCGGCGTCATTCCTCTCGACTGCGAATACCATCAAGTTCTGCACACCCACGGGGGTGCTATTCCGGCCAAGGCGCTCAGGGAGCCAACCGCGCCTTATGCAACCGACTCTTCTCATACCACTCCGCAAACTGCGGCACCCACTCCTGCAGGTGCGGCCACATCAAATCACAAAGCTCACGAATCTCCTGCTGAGCATCCAGCTTCGCCCGCAGATCCAGAAAGTGCAGGAACGCGCGCAGGGTGAAGCTCACCACGAAGTGCTGGCGATAATCGAACGGCAGGATGCCGCGGGCGTGCTCTTCTGCATAGCCGGCATCCAGCAGATCGCGGTAACGCGCCGCCGCCGCACGGCAGAGCTCCAGATCAATGGCCCGCTGGGTTTCGTCGTAGATGTATTTCTTTCCTTGGCGGTCGCTGTAGGCACCCACAGGCCGCAGATAGAACACTTCTTCCAGGTCTATTTCACCCTTTGCAGCCCTAGAGATTCGGTCCCCCGTATATCTCATCGATTGCACATCGAAACTCACGCCAACACGATGGGTTCGCGCCTGTTGCATCACCGAATGGGGAAACCAGCCCACGTTCAGTACAATCTGGGCGTGCTCGAGCGGGCCGTAGTGGCCGCGTTCGCCGGCCAGCAGGCGCTTCACGCAGATCTCGCCGGCCTTGGTTTCATCGGGCCAATCGGCGCGGTCGGCGGCCACGAAGCCCTCGCTGTAGTCCTGATGCATCCCGGCGTACACGCATTGCTGCGGGTTCGGGGTGGCGGCGATCAGCTCAACCCGGAAGCGGGGATCCATGGGCAGGGGTGGGGGTGTTTTGGGATTTGGCTCAGGCCGCTTGGGGCGTGGCGCCTGGCCTCAGCCGTGGCTGCGGGGGCCGGCCGGGGGTGGCGGGGCAGCGGCGGCTGTTTCGGGGCGGTCGCTGCCGGCATCGTTGAGCCGGCTGACCGTGCCCACGCCGGCGAAGCGGGGCAGGGGTTTGGCGTCGATCATGGCGGTGGCGATGCTGTCGAGCTCCACGAAGCTGCGGGCTCCAAGCGAGCGGCCCACCGATTGGCCCTGGCGATCGAAGAACTCCAGCTGGGGGATGCCGTTCACCTCATAGCGCTCGATCTCAGCGCTCCAGCGGGGGTTGTCCACATTGAGCAACACCACATCGAGAACGCCGCGGTGCTTGGTTTCGATCGCTTCGATGGCCGGTGCCATCGAGCGGCAGACCTCGCACCAATCGGCATAGAACTCCAGAACGGTCGGCCGGCCGTTGGCCAGGGCGACCGGCAGCTCCAGGGAACGGCGGGCCATCTGCTCCAGCGGTGCCTGGGGGTGAAGGCCGCCGCGCAGCTGGAACAGCAGCAAGCCAAGGGCGGCGGCGATCGCGGCCAACAGAATCCGCTCCCGCCTCCCCAGCGGCGAAGGCGCCGGGTCGTTGCTGTTCGGCTTGGTCATGGCGCCTTCAGGAGCAGGCTCGGCTGCCTTGCACTCTGGCAGCAGCGCCCCGGCTGCTGCCGCGTCAGACTGATCCCACCCAGCGGCCGCCGCCGGTGAAGCACCGCCTCACCATCCACTTCCCCAGCGAGGCGGTGCATCAGCCGATCACCTACAGGCTGGCAGTGGATTTTGACGTGGCCGCCAAGATCCTCAGGGCCCAGATCGCCCCCAACCGCAGCGGCACCATGGTGGTGGAGCTCTCCGGGGACATCGACGAACTGGCCGCCGCCGAGCACTGGCTGGAGGGCCTCGGCCTCGCGCTCGATCGTGCCCAGGGCGACATCCAGATCGACCACCAACGCTGCATCGACTGCGGCATCTGCACCAGTGTCTGCCCAAGCGGCGCCCTGGGCATCACCCAGCCCGGCTGGCGGCTCGGCTTTGATGCCAAGCGCTGCCTCGTCTGCGAGCAGTGCATCCCCAGCTGCCCGTTCGAAGCGATCAACCTGGTGCTCACGCCGCGATGTTGAAATCCCTGCCGATCGGCCTGTTCAAAGCGGTGCTGGGTTTCGCCCTGCTGCCGCTGCGGGCCCCGTTGCTGCTGCTTCTGCTTGCCGTCAGTGTCTACCTGGGGGTGCACTGGGCGGGCCAGGAGCTGCCATCCGAAACCACCCACCTGGGCCTGGGAAACCCCCGGCAGCTCTACTGGTCGGCGGAGTGCATCCAGGCCGTTGTCGTGGTGGTGCTCTGCACCATGCCCGATCTGTTGCTGCGCCAGCTCTCGGCCATGATGGCCGCCAGCCGCGTGATGACCCTGCTGGTCAGCCTGCTGCTGGTCACCGTTTCCGGCCTCTACCTGCTCAAGCTCAGCGCCCTGGCCGACGTGATGATCCTGGCCACCGCCGTGCTGCTCGCCCGGCTCGACCTCACCCGCATCCGGGTGGTGCCCCCGCCACTCAACGGCGCCATCGCCCTGAGCACCTATGTGATGGTGGGGGTGTGGCTGGGGCGCCTCTGGCATCAATCAGCCCCCACGCTGGGCACCTAGCAGCCCCGTCTGGCCAGTTGCTGATAACTCCACAGGTTGCCCAGCACCTTCTTGGCGTAGAGGCGGGTTTCGGGATAGGGGATCGCCTCCACCCACAATTCCGGCTCCGTTTCCAGACTCGGGTTCAGCCAGCTCCGCACGGCGCCAGGGCCGGCGTTGTAGCTGGCGATGCTCAGGAAGGGATTGCCCTGCCATTGCATCAGCAGCCAAGCCAAATAGCGCGCCCCCAGCGCGGCGTTGAACGCCGGCTGGCGCAGCTGGTCGCCGCTGACCGGGCCACCGGCCAGCTCGGCCGCGGTGGCGGGCATCACCTGCAGCAGCCCGACGGCCCCGGCCGGTGAGGCCACCCCCGCCGTGAAGCGCGATTCCTGCTTTGCCACCGCCAGCAGCAGCGTGGGATCAAGGCCCTCGGCGGCAGCGGCCCTGGAGAAGACCGGCCCGTAGCGAACCGGATGGAGGGCGCGCTCCAGGGGAAGGGCCGCCCGGCAACGCGCCCCGATCCACAGCACATTCGCCTGTTCCAGCTGGGCCAGACCCTTCCAGTCGTCTCCCACCCCCTGGCGCAGCCGACCCTCCAGCTTCAACGGTGCCGGAGTGTCGGGGCTGGTGTTGCCGCGTTGGTGCCGCCACTCCTCCCAGGCCTCCAGGGGCTGGCCCAGCCGCCAGAGCCGATCGAGCCGGGGCTGGCCGCTCGCCAGCGGCTGCCAGGCGGATGGCGCCAGCGGCCCCGCCGCCGACTGGGCCTTCAGCCGCAGGGGGGAGGCCTCCTCCCCCAGCTGCACCGTGGCGCGCCAGCCGTAATACCCCCAGGGCGAGCGCTGCAACAGCTGCCGCCAGCGGCGCCGGGCCGCCTCCGCCTGGCCCAGCCGCTGCTCGGCCATCCCCAGCCAGAACAGCTGGCGAACCGCCTGGGGGGTGGGCAGGCGATCGGCATCGAGGACCCCGAGGAGCGCCGCGGCCTGGGCCCACTCCCGCTTCAACAGCTGCTGCCGGGCCAGGTCCCAGGCAAGATCCCAGCTGGCCGGATCAGCGGGCCAGCGGGCCAGCACGGGCCGCCAGGCCAAGTCGCCCTCGAAGGCCAGGCGGGCCTGGACCGGCGCGGTCTGCTGCAAGGCCGGCGGCAGCTGGGCCAGAAGTGCCAGGGCGCCGGGGCCCTGGCGCTCGCTCAGCAGCCGCGCCGCGGCGGCCGCCTCCGGGCTGCTGGGCGCGAGCCGGCTCAAGCCCAGCAGCCGCTTTCCAGCCAGGGCGGAGTCGGCCGCCGTTCCCGCCAGCAGGGCCCGGCCCAGGGCGAGTTCGGTGCCGGCTGATCCCAGCCGAGGACCAAGACAGCGAAGGGCCACCGCACCATCGCCGAGTTGGGCCAGGGCGCCGGCCAGCAGGCTGCGCTCGCTGGCGCTGAGGCGGGCGGAACTGGAGCCACAGACCTGGCGGATCCGGGGCTCGGCCCCGGGCCAGCGCGGTCCCCAGCGGGCCAGGTGCAGAATCCCGCCGGGCCCCGGCCCCGCCTCCAGGGCGGCGGCCAGGGCGGCGGGATGGGCTGGAAAGCGTTGCAGCAGCACGGCCCGCTGCTCTGGCTCCGTGCGACCAAGGGCATAGAGCGCATCGGCGCTGGCGGGCACCGCAGCAAAGCGCCGCAGCAGTTGGCGCCACAGTGCCTGGGCCCGCGAAGCCTGGCCCAGCTCCTCGGATGCCTGGGCATCGAGCTTCAGCACCAGGGCGGCCAGCGGATCAGGACCCCAGCCCTGGCCCCGCAGCAGGCGCTGCCGCCGGGCTGGATCGGCCCCAGCCCTCAGCAGCAACAGGTTGGCCTCGCGCCGTCGAGCGGGATCAGGATCCAGCAGCCGCAGGCGCTCCAGCCGGGCCGTCGGCGTGGCCGGGCTGGGCTGGGGCCGCAGCAGCAGGGCCTGGCGGCCGATCAGCAGCAGGGCCCCGCTGCCGACCACCGTGACCGCCAGGGTGAGCAGCCCCCGCGCTGGAGCTGGCGCGGGGGGCGATGGGGCAGGCAGCGTTGGCTCAGGGGGCGGGCAGGGAGCTGCCGAAACATTCCTCATGGCTTGGCATTCTGGAGGGGCAGCTCGCCTTGCCCATGGGCCTCATCCCCCCCCTGCCGCCCCGCTTCTCCAGCCTGCCGGGGGCCTTCCAGCGCCGCCGGGCCCTGGCGGTGCTGGCGGTGGCTGCCCTGGTGGTGGCGCTGCGGCCCCTCTGGCCCTTCTATGCCCTGCCGGGCTGGGTGGTGGGCGCCCTGCTGCTGTGGGCCATCGCCGAGCTGGTGCGCTGGGCCTGGTGGCCTCGCCGCAGCACGTAGCCTGCTGGCCAGCAATGGGTGCCTGGATGACCGAGCTGGCCAGTCTTCCCGTCGGTTCGCCCCTGGGCTCCGCCGCCGCCGGCTTCGGCACCGATGGCATTCGTGGCCGGGTCGGCAGCCAGATCACCCCGCTCCTGGCGCTGCAGGTGGGCTACTGGACCGGCCAGGTGCTGCCCCCGGAGCGGCCGGTGCTGATCGGGATGGATTCCCGCAGCAGCAGTCCGATGCTGGCGGCCGCGCTCACGGCAGGCCTGACCGCCGCCGGCCGCGAGGTCTGGAATCTGGGGCTCTGCCCCACACCGGCGGTGCCCGGCACGATCCGGCGGCTCGGGGCGGCGGGCGGGGTGATGGTGTCCGCCAGCCACAACCCACCCGCAGACAACGGCATCAAGCTGTTCGGCAGCAGCGGCGCCAAGCTGAGCAGCCATGAGCAGGCGGCGATCGAGGCCGGCCTGCGCGGCGGTCAGAACGGCGCCACCCCGCACCCCCAGGCCGCCGGGGGAGACAGCCACCACTGCGGCGCGGCCCACCACCGCCCCGACCTGCTGGAGGGCTACAGCGATTCCCTGCTCGCCAGCGTGGCGGGCCTGCGCCTCGATGGCTGCCCGATCGTGCTCGACCTCTGCTGGGGGTCGGCCACCGCCTGCGGAGAGGCGGTGTTCCGGGCCCTTGGCGCCGAACTCACCGTGCTGCATAGCCAGCCCGATGGCCATCGCATCAATGTGGGTTGCGGCAGCACCCAGCTGGAGCCATTGCAGCAGGCGGTGCTGGCGGCGGGGGCCGCGATGGGCTTTGCCTTCGACGGTGACGCCGATCGGATGCTGGCCGTCGACGGCCGCGGCCGCGTGGTGGATGGGGATCAGACCCTCTTCCTCTGGGGCGGCGCCCTCCAGGACAGCGGCCAGCTGCCGGACAACCGGCTGGTGGCCACGGTGATGTCCAACCTCGGCTTCGAGCGGGCCTGGCAGGGCCGCGGTGGCGTGCTCGACCGCACCGCCGTCGGGGATCAGCACGTTCATGCCGCCATGGAGGCCAGCGGTGCCGCGCTGGGCGGGGAGCAATCCGGGCACATCCTCTCGGCCCAGCACGGCATGAGCGGCGACGGCCTGCTCACCGCCCTGCAGGTGGCCACCCTGGTGCACAACCGCAGCGGTTGCCTGGCCGACTGGCTGGATGGCAGTTTCCGTCCCTACCCCCAGCGCCTGATCAACGTCACGGTGCCCGACCGCCAGCGGCGGCAGCAGTGGCAGCAGAACGCACCGCTGCGCCAGGCCGTCGAGCAGGCCGAGGCGGCGATGGCCGGCTCCGGCCGCGTGCTGGTGCGGGCCAGCGGCACCGAACCTCTCCTGCGGGTGATGGTCGAAGCGGCCGAGCAGGAGCTGGTCGATCACTGGTCAGGGCATCTGGCGGCGCTGGCCCGGGAGCAGCTCAACCCGGCCTGAGCAACGTTTCCGCGGCCAGCCACAGGGCACCCTGGCAGGCGTCGCCCTGGGCGGCCACCGGCACGGCGCCGGGCAGGTCCTGCTGCAGCGCTGTGCCATAGGCCGCGGCAAAGCGTGGCAGGTGGCTGAGGGCCCCGCCGAGGCCGCAGACCCGCGCCCGCTCCAGGCCGAGGGCCGCAGCGACTCCCCGCACCAGGACGCCCAGGCCGCGGGCAGAGTCCGCCAGCACCGCCTGGGCGTCGGCATCGCCCGCTGCCGCCAGGGCATCCACCGTGGGGGCGAGCCGGGCGAATCCGGCGGCGCCGAAGCCGGGATCCACCACCAGGGCCTTGATCTGCTGGGCCGTGACCCGGGGGGCCAAGCGGCTCCAGATCGCCTGGCGCAGGGGGCTGTCGGGGCGGCGCCCGTCGGCCATCTCCAGCGACAGGGCCAGGGCGTCGCGGCCGATGTCGCAGGCCGAGCCGGCACGATCCAGCAGCCAGCCCCAGCCACCACAGCGGTGCTCGCGGCCGGCTGCATTCCGGCCCAGGGCGATGCAGCCGGTGCCGCTGATCACCACGATGCCCACACCCGGGCCCTGGCGATCGCCGAGGGCGCCGCGCAGGGCCGTGCGCTCATCGCCTGTCACCACCACCCGCTGGGCTGGCAGGCCAAGGGCGGCGGCAGCGAGGGCCACCCCCCGCTGCTGCGCGGCCGCACCCTGCTCGATTCCACTGGCCCCGACCGCGGCGGCGGCCAGATCGGACCAGCCGTGCCCGACGATCGCCTGGCCCAGGCTGCCGCTGAGTGCCGCTGCGAAGCGCTGTTCAGCGCCAGCCGCCGCCAGGTGGCTGACGCCCGGTCCCTGGCCCTCGCCGATGACGCTGAGCCGTCCATCGCCGTGCAGCCTGGCCAGGCGGCAGGTGGTGTGGGTCTGGCCGGCATCGAAGCCCGCCAGCAGGCGACCCTCCCCTGCCAGGCCCTCAGGCATGCCGGCTCGGCTGGACCGCCAGGGTGGCCAGGCAGAACCAACCGATCAACTGGACCTCCGGCCGGAAGAAGATCGTGTCGGTGAGGCCCTGCACGCCGAGGCCCACCACCGCTGCCACGCAGCCGAGGGCCGGCAGGGCCAGATCCGCTTCGCTGCGCAGCTGGCCCAGCCCGCAGCGCAGGCTGCTCCAGAGCAGGCCGATCCCGGCCAGCATGGCAGGGATGCCCCCCTCGACGGCCAGCTCCAGCGGAATGGAGTAGGCGCTGAGGGCATTGAACTTCGGTTGCTGGTACAGCGGATAGATCAGGTTGAAGGCGTCGTTGCCCGGGCCGATGCCCAGCCAGGGGCGGTCCTGGACCATCTGCAGCGCCGCCATCCAGACGTTGATGCGGAAGTTGTTGGAGCTGTCCTCACGGCCGGCCACCAGGCTCATCAGCCGCACCCGCAGCGGCTCCACCTGAGTGACCAGCACCGCCAGCACGGCCACCGAAAGCACCAGCAGCAGCAGGGGGAACAGGCGCCGCCAGAGCACCGGCCAGTGGCGGGTCTGGCGCAGCACCAGCAGCAGGCCCAGGCTGCCCAGCGCCGCCGCCATGCCCAGCCAGCCACCGCGGCTGTAGGAGAGCACCATCGCCACCACGCCGAGCACCAGGGTGGTGAGGGCGAAGAGGCGGCCGCCCAGGCCTCTCCAGCGCAGCAGGGCCACCACTGCCAGGGGCAGGATGGGCAGCAGATAGCCGGCCAGCAGGTTCGGGTTCTCCAGGGTGCTGTAGATCCGCACCGTGCCCCGGGCCACCGAATTCGGATCCGACCAGCGGGCCAGGGCGGAGGAATCCACGTAGAGCTGGCGGATGCCGATCACCACCGTGATCAGCTGTCCGCCCAGCAGGGCAGCCACGATCCTGTCCCACCAGGCCGGGGCGGTGGCCAGCAGCTGGCGGGCCAGGGCGTAGACCCCCAGATAGCTGAACAGCTTGAGAAAGCCCTTGGCGGCGGCGGCGGGCACCGGCGAGAAGCCGGTGGCCAGCACGGTCAAGCCGAGAAACAGCAGCAGCCAGCCGTTGATCGGGCCGATCCGGCCCGGCGGGGTCTGCAGGGCCCACACCACCCAGAGCAGGCCGCTGGCGAGGATCAGCAAACTCAGGCTGACACGATTCAGCAGCGGCAGACCGGCCATCAGCACGCAGAGCACCAGCCCGGCCAGCTCAGGCAGCCGGCGGGACAGCCAGCCGCCGGGGGCGCCGGCCAGCAGCCCCTGCCAACGCAGCAACCAGGGGATCGGCGGGGCGGTGGCGACGGGGGGGATGGCCGGCATCAAGGGCTGAGGGCGATGGCCGGATTATGGGCCGAGCCGTTGCGACAGAACAGCACCCGATACACCGGCTCCCCCCGGTCGATCACCTGGAGCTCCCGCTCCGTGCAGACCGGCAGGGGATTGGTGGGCCTCCAGGGCTGCGGATCAGCAGCGGGGCGCTCGAAGGCGCCGCTGGCCTCGGTGAGCGCCACCATCGGCTCGATCACCTCCACCACATCGCTCTGCAGAAACAATTCGGCACCGGGGGCGAGGGCAGTGGCGATCGCGGCCAGCAGGGGCGGTTGGAGCACCCGCCGCTTCTGGTGTTTCCGCTTGAACCAGGGGTCGGGGAACTGGATCGTCACCCGTTGCAGCTGCCCGGCCGGCAGGGCGGCGAGCCAGTCGTTGAGGCTGACGTTGGCGTTGCAGAACAGAAAGCGCAGGTTGGTCAGATCGAGCCGCTGGCGGTCGTGCTCAGCGGCATCGACCAGACCCCGCCGGATCTCCACCCCCAGGAAATTCCAGGCGGGATAGCGCGGAGCCATCGCCAGCAGGAAGCGGCCACGGGCACTGCCGATGTCGAGGTGCAGCGGCCGCTGCACCTCCGGGAACAGCTGCCGGAGCGGCGGCAGTTGCCGCGGTTGCTGATGCAGGCTGCTGAGCGGGTTGACGTGCTGGCGCACCACCGCTCACTCCGCCGCCGCTGGCGGAACTGCCGGGGTGTTGGGCACCAGAAACCCCCAGCTGGCGGTGTAGCCGTGCAGATGGGTGGTGCCGGCCACCGGACCGATCTCGCCGTTGCAGAAGGCGCCGCTGATCGGCAGCCCCGGAAACTGCTCACGGCAGATGGTCACATCGCCATCCGGCTGGCCAAAGAGCCCCTGACCCCTGCCCAGGCAGGCGAACAGGAAGGCGGCCAGAGGTTCACCGGAGCGCCTCGCCTGACGCCGCAGCAGCAACCTCGACTCCTGGCGTGACGAGGACGCATCCCTGAGCTGGAACTGCACCTGCTGGCCCACCCGCAGCTTCTCCGCCACCGCCACGGCGCCGTTGCGGGGGTCCACCCCCAGCAGGTTGCGCACGAGGAAGGCGGTGGGTTCGCTTTCGCCGCCGAGGGCCGGCAGGCTGAAACTGTTGCGGGCGACCCCCAGGAACAGGGAGTGCCGCACCTGCTCCCGTTCGGCGGGAGTGAGCGATTGGAGGATGCCCTGCAGGCAATTCACCGGGGTGTTGCGCTCCTGGCCGCTGCTGAGCTGCAGCACCACGTTGCGCTCGGCCTGTTCGATCTCGAACACCGGACCGATCGGCCGGCAGCCCTGGGCCACCACAGGATCAATCCGCCAGCCGCCACCGACCAGGCAGCCGACAGCACCGCTCACCACCCGGTCCTCGAAGAACAGGGAGCCATGGCTGGCGCTGTGATGGCCGGCGATGCCGCCCACCTTGTCGACACCGGGGAAGCCGTAATCGATGCCGCTGATCAGATCGTTGATGGCGGGGCTGGTGGGGTCGACGAACACCAGCATCGAGCTGGCCAGGGCAGGATCCGCCCCGATCCAGTCCACCCAGTCCTGGCTGTCACCATCCAGATCCGGCAGGGCCTTGGTGTCGACCTCGAACAGCTGCAGCTCCGCGCCCGGCAGCCGCAGCAGGGTGACACTCAAGGCGGGCTGCTGCTCCACTTCATGGGCAACGCCCGTGCCATCGGTGCCGACCACTCCCCCACCGGCGCAGCCGATCCAGTGGCGGGCGCTGAGCTTGGCCCGCAGCAGGGGCAACAGCCGCGGCAGATCGCTGGCATAGCTGGAAGAGCAGAACACCAGGGCCAGGTCGGTGCCTCGCCGGCCATTCAGGCTGCGCACCACCTCCTCGACCGCACCCTCCAGCGAAGGGTTGCGGGAGAGGGCGGCCTGGCAGAAGGCCGGACCCTCGCCCCGTTGAAGCCAGGAAGGCAGTGTGAGCGCAGCCATGGCTCGGACCCTACTGCCGGTACATGACTACGGATAATGGCGTTTCCCGTACCCCGTCCGTGCCAGATCAGCTTTACCGCACCCTGGTGTGGCTCGATTACCGGCTGGCGGTGGTGTTCACCGTCGGCTTGCCACTGGTGCTGCTGGTCTGGGCCGCCGTTCGACGGGAGGGGTCGATGGTGCGCCTGCTGACGATCTACTGGAAGGTGGCCAGCCTGCTGGCGATCACCGTGCTGCTCCTGGTCGACGGTCGCCGCCTCGGCTACGGGCTGGCCGTGCTGGCCCAGCTGCTGATGGTGGCGTCGGTGTGGTTCTGGGTGGACCTCAACGAGGAGCTCGCCGATCTGCCGCCCTGGCGGCCCCTGCCCCTGACGGTGCGCTGCTGGCGCTGGGCACTCACCCTGTTCGGCCTGGTCGGCGCCGCCCTGAGTGCCACGGCCCTGGGCTGCGTCGCCGGAGAGGTGCAACGTCCCTTCTGCCAGGTGTGGCTGGAGGCGCCCCGGGGCTTGCACCTCGGCGTCGCCAAGGTGTTCAGCTTCGTGTTCGGCGCCGACCTCACCCCGCCGCTCACCGCCTTCCTCGGCTACCTGGGCCTGGTGGCCTACGTGGTGGGGATGCTGCAGTGGCTGCTGGTGCGCCTGCCCAGGCAGGGACGGGTGGCGGGGGGCTTCTGAAATGACCCCGACCACCCTCGCCCGGCTCGAAGCGCTTAGCCGCAGCCGACCCGATCGGGTGCTGAGGTTGAGGGGAACCTTGCCGGCGGCTGCAGCGGGCGGGAAGGCCGAGCCGTTCGAGCTGCTGATCTTCCGCGGCTTCTCCAGCAGCACCACCCATCCCACCGCCTTCGACCCCGATCAGCCCGCCCTGGCGGCCTGGGCGGTGCTGGAGACTGCCGAACTTCTCCAGGGTCCCCTGGACCCGAAGGCTGAGCAGCTGCTGGCCGGGCCGTTGCCGGCCGAGGCGCTGCTGAATCCGGCGGCCTGGCTGTAGCGCCACCAGCCAGGCTCAGCTGGTCTCACCACGCCGCTCCGGTGTCCATGGCACGCCAGGCCTGGCGCAGGGTGTCGTCATCGCCGAGATTGCCCGGGAAGGTGAGAAGGGGCAGAGCAGGGAAGCGGGGGTGGTCGGCCGGCAGCCGCAGCACCGAGAGACCGGGCAGCAGCTGACCCTCCAGCCGCACCGAGCCCAGCCCCAGCCCATCGGTCAGCAGGGTCTGGCTGGTGGTGCCGCCCTTGCTGATCAGAAAGCCCAGGGAAACCGGCAGACAGGCCGCGATCCGGGCCATCAGCCCCGCCACGGCCAGGGCCAGCCGCTGGCGCTCGCCCTCGTCCCGGCAGGGCCGTTCGCCCCGGCTGGTGAACAGCACCGGCGTTCGCCCCGTCCGCTGCAGCCCGGCCATCGCCTCCACCAACTCCGCCTGCCAGGCCAGGACGGTCGCCCCGTCGCTGCGCAGCGACGCCAGCAGCCGCGCCACCGACAACTCCACCCCGCCGCAGGCCGGCTCCGCCAGCAGAGCCGCCAGCTGCCGGTCGCTGAGCGGTACATGGGAGCCCACCAGCACGGCGCCGGGCGCTCCCCCACGGCGCAGCGCCGCCAGGCCGGCGGCCGTGAACCGCTGGGGGGGCAGATCCGCCAGGCCCTTCAGGAAGCTGGCGGCGGATTGGACCAGCAGCCGGCGGGGGCGTCGCCCCGATGCCGCCGGTGCCAGCGCAGCCCGCACCGCCGCCCCAAGGGCCTGGAGCTGCCAGGGGTGCTCGGCATCCACCACCACAAACCGGTTGGCGTCCAGACCCTCCAGCCGGCTGCTCAGGGCCAGCGTCTGGTCGGGCTGGAGCTCCGCCAGGCCGATGCGCCCGACCTGGCCGGCAGCGATGCGACCGCCACTTTTCGCCTCGATCCAGTCGGGCAGGAAGCTGGTGGCATAGCCGAAGCGGGTGTCGGCGGCGAAGGCGGAGTGATGCACCGGTTCTCCATGCAGCAGCTGCACCCCCTCCACCGTGGTGCGCCCCCCTTCCACGAAGGCGGGCACCAGCAAGGTGGCATCGAACGGACCGAGCTCCGCGGCGATCACATCCACCTCCAGGGGGAAGTGGCCCCTCAAGGTGGAATCCCCCCGGCTCACAACCAGCCACCGCTCGATCCCCGCCTCGGCCAGCGCCGGGGGCAGGCCCCGGCAGATCTCGCGCAGCCGCTCCGTCGCCGCCGCCGGCGTCAGGGCGCGGGTGTTGGCCAGCAGAAACAGCAGCGGCGAGGGGTCCTTCAACCCCGCCACCAGGGTGCGGTGATCCCAGCGCAGCAGCAGCGGGCAGCTGTGCACCGCCTGCGAGCCGGTGGGATCGTCATCGAAGACGACGATCTTCAGACCCGGCCCCCCAATCGCCATGGCACCATCGTGCCGTGATCACGCCCGAGCCCCACGAACTGCCCCAGCTGGTGCGGCAGCTGTACGCGGACGGAGCCCCCTGGCTGCCGGCCGGACTGGGCAGCCGCCTCAGCTGGGGGCCGGCGGTGCAGGAACCGGCCACCGTGCTGAGCTGCCGGCGCCTTGATCGCATCCTCGACCATGCGGTCGGCGATTTCACCGTGACAGTGGAGGCCGGCCTGCCGCTGCGGCAACTGCAGGACACCCTGCGCAGCCAACAGCAGTGGCTGGCCATCGACTGGCCCTGGGGCAGCGAGGCCGATGGCGCCGGCTCCGGTTCGGTCGGGGGCCTGGTGGCCCGTGGCCTGGCCGGCGGCCTCTGCCACCGCTACCTCGGCGTGCGTGATCAGCTGATCGGCATCGGCCTGATCCGAACCGATGGGGTGGCCGCACGGGCGGGGGGGAAGGTTGTCAAGAACGTGGCTGGTTACGACCTGATGCGGCTGTTCACCGGCAGCTGGGGGTCGCTGGGGTTGATCACCGAGCTGACCCTGCGCACCACCCCCCAACCGCCGCAGCGGCTCGGTCTGCTGCTGCAGGGACCCATCGAGGCGCTCGATCAGCTGCGACGCTGGTTGCTGCGCTCCAGCCTCACCCCGGAACTGATCGACTGGTGGACCCCGGCGCTGAGCCGGAAAGCCGCCCGGGAGCCCCTCAACGCCCTGTTGCTCAGCCTGGCCAGTGTCAGCGCCGAGGCCCTGGCCGATCAATGCCTCGAGATTCAGCGCCAGGCCGAGGCCCTGGCCCTGCAGAGCCAACCGCTGGACCCCGAGCGGCTTGAGGCCCTGCGGGCCGTGGCCCTGGGCCAGCGGGAGCCAGCTGGCTGGCTGCTGCGGCTGGGATTGCTGCCCAGCGAGGCGGCCGGGCTGCTGGCCGAGCGCGCCCTCCGGGATCTGCCCCTGGTGCTCGGTGCCGGCAGCGGCCTCGGCTATGCCTGGGCTCCAGCAAAGGGTTTGCCGGCCTATCGGGTCGAGGAACTGCGCCGGCTCTGCCTGGGCCGCGGCGGCTTCCTCACCGTGCTGGAGCAACCAGCTCCCCAGGCGGTGCCCGCCTGGCAGGACGCCCCCTCCCGCCGGCTGATCGAAGCGGTGAAGCGGGAATTCGATCCAAAGCAACAGCTGGCCAGGGGCCGCCTGCCAGGGGTGCTCACAGCAGCGTGAGCCCGTAGCGACAGGCCAGGTTGTGGACCCCGCCAGCGGGCACCTCCAGGCGGCCATCCCCGCTGATCAGGGCGCCGCGGGGGCCAGTCCAGGGCTCCAGGCAGAGCATCGGCCGGGGCGGCTCCGTCCAGATCACCACCAGGTCCAGGGGGGGCGTGGACTGCAGCTCCAGGGCCGTGCCGGCCGCTGGATCCACCAGCCGCACCGTCCCGGCCGGGCGCGCCAGCAGATCCACCCCCTGCGGCAACCGCTCCAGCTGGTTCGCCGTGGCGTCCTCGGCCATGGTGAGGTGGTTGAGGCAGCGATCCGGCATCCCCTCCAGCCGCACCCCGTCGGGATCGCCAGCCGCGCCGAACGGTGAGATCTGAAAATAGGGATGGAGCCCGAAGCTGTAGGGCATCGCCTCCTCGCCCCGGTTCTCGATCCGCACGGCGATCACCAGGCCATCGGCTTCCGGCTGGAAGCTCAGCTGCAGAACGAACGGAAAGGGAAAGGAGGCGAGGCTGGCAGGGGTGTCCCGCAGGGTCAGCTGCACCCCGCTTCCATCCGCCAGTTCCTCCAGCTGCCAGGGCAGATCCCGGGCGAAGCCATGCTGCTTCAGGCTGTAATCGCCCTGGGGCAAGGGCAGCCGATCGCCCGGCAGATTGCCGCAGATCGGGAACAGCACCGGCATGCCGCCCCGCACCGACAGGGCCGGATCAGCGAAGCGTTCCTGATCGAGGTAGATCAGCTCGCGGCCGCTGCAGCGCCAGCCGGTCAGCAGGCCGCCCCGCTCGGGCACCAGACGCACCTGATCCCCGCTGGCCGGCTGGTCGAACTCCCAGTGGGGATAGGGACTCAGGCGATGGGTCAGCGGCATGGGTTCGGCTGAAAGGAACGGTGATGCCCCCCTGCTCAGGCCGGATCCAGGGCAATCAGCCAATCCAGCAGAGCGGCGTTCACCTGGTCGGGCACCTCATCATGGGGGCAATGTCCCGCCTCGAGCACCACCTCGGTGGCGAAGGGGGCATGGCGCTGGAAGGCCCCCCGACGCCCCTCGGCGTTGATCCAGGGGTCGCGGATGCCCCAGAGCAGCAGCAGCGGTGCGGTGAGCTGGACGAACAGCTCGTCGAGCGGCTGGCCGCGGGGGATGTCGAAGACGGTGCGAAACACGCCGAAGGCGCCCGGGTCAAGCGAGGGCCGGCGGATCGACTCCACCAGCTCCTCGTTCACATTGGTGCGATCGAGATAGACCTGGTTCAGCGTGCGCCGGATCGTGGCCGGTCGGCGCAGGTTCTCGAACAGCAGCCGCTGCAGCACCGGACTGCGCAGGAATGCCGCCCCGATCGTGCGGCGGGCGATCGCACCCCAGCCCTGCGGCTCGGCTTGCTCATCGCTGAATGGCCCCGCCGCATTGATCAGCACCACTCCGGCGGCCCGGGTGCCCAGGGCTGCTCCGGCGGCCAGCACCGCGAAGCCTCCGAGCGAATTGCCGACCAGCACGGTGGGCCGGCCGATGCGCTCGTTGACGAAGGCCACCAACTGATCACGCCAGAGGGGACCGCCATAGGCCAGGCTCCCCGGTTTAGCGCTGCGGCCAAAGCCGAGCAGGTCAAGGGCGTGCACCTCGTGGCGTTCGGCCAGCACAGGAATGTTGAAGCGCCAGTGGTCTGTGGAGGCGCCGAAGCCGTGCACCAGAAGAAGGGCCGGGCCCACCGGTTCGGCTGGTTGCCGGCTGAGGGCGTGGACGGTGTGGCCCAGATACGTCCAGTCCTCCTGCAACGTCCGAAGCTCCGTGGCGGGCTCGGGGCTGGAGAGGGTCACCGCGGGCATGGCTTGGTCGTTGATGCTAGGGAGCAGTTCGCAGCTTCCGCACCGTGGCCGACTGGTCCAGCCTCGTTCCGGGCATGGCGCTGTGGGCGTTGGCCCTCTATCTGCCCCTTTCGGGGCCCCTGGGGCGGTTTGAGGCCGCCCTGGCCGCCGGCCCTCTGCCGGAAGGCCTGCAGCAGGTGGCCCTGGTGGTGAGCAGTCTGCTGCTGGCCCTGGCGGTGGGAGGCCTCACCCAGCTGGGGTTGAGCTGGATGCTGAGTCCAAGCTGGGCGGCCAGCCTGGGGCTGATGGCGGTGCTGGCGGGCGCCTTCTGGACCCTGGCCTCACGCCGGGGGGGCTGAGCGCCAGTCGAGCCAGGGCAGGCCGGGAACAATCGCCGCCGTGGCTGAGCGGTAGGCGGCGTAGTCGGGATGGCTGCTGAGCAGGCCGCGCTCCTCCCGGCGTGCTTTGCCCCCCAGCACCCCGGCCAGAGCGAGCAGCAGAACGAGGTGGAGCAGGCTGCCGAGGGCCAGGGTCAGCCCCAGGGAGCTGATCAGCACGGCTTGATAGAGGGGATGGCGGCAGCGGCTGTAGGCGCCCCTGGTGACCAGGGCAGCGCCAGGTTTTGGATCCGGCAGGGGGCTGAGGCTGGCGCCGAGGTTCAGGAAGGACGCTGCCGCCAGGAGCAGTCCGAGCACCAGGGTGATCGAACCGATCACCACAAGGAAGGGCGGCCAGACCAGCTCGAGCCTGGCCGGAGCAGGCAGGGCCGGCAACCCATGCAGAACGATGAGCACCACCTGGGCGACCAGCCACCATTCGCCCTGGCGGTTGTCGCGAAGGCCTGCCCAGCTCAGGCCCCAGCCCCGCAGGGGCTCAGGCAGGTTGTTCGGCAACGGTGTCCTTGCGGCTCAACACCAGTCTGAGCAGGACGGGAGCCAGGAAGGTGGTGCCGATCACCATCAGCAGGATGGCGGCCTCGAGCGACGGGGTGAGCAGGCCGGCACTGGTGCCCAGGCCGAGGAAGATCAGTCCCACCTCACCGCGGGGCATCATGCCGAGCCCGACCACCAGCCGATTGGTGGGCTTGTCGCTCAGGAAGCTCCAGCCGGAGACCAGCTTGCCGAGAATCGCCACTACCAGAAGGAAGGCCGCCACCACCAGACCGGAGCGGTTGGCGGGATCGGCCGGGTTGATCACCGAGAGATCCATGCTGGTGCCGATCAGCACGAAGAAGATCGTGGCGAACAGCGACACGAGCGGCACAACGGAGCCCTGAATCGCCTTGGTGTGCTTCGAGCCGCTGAGGATCAGGCCGGCGGCGAAGGCCCCCAGGGCCGCCTCCAGGCCGATCGCCGTGGCGGAGAAGCAGCAGACGCAGAGCACCAGGAAGGAGGCCACGATCACTTCGCCGGGGGCCTTGAGCTGATCGAGCAACCAGTCGAAGGCGGGAGCTGCGGTGCGACTGAGAACCAGGGCCACCACCACGAACAACACGGCCGCCCCACACAGCTGGACGATCGGACCGATCTCCAGTTCGCCGCCGGTGGCCAGGGCCACGACCACCGCCAGGATGACGATGCCGAGGATGTCATCGAGCACGGCGGCACCGATCACGATCTGGCCCACCCTGGTCTTGAGGTATTGGAGTTCCCCGAACACGCTTGCGGTGATGCCGATGCTGGTGGCGGTCATCGAGGCACCGGCGAACACCGCCTGGATCAGATCCACATGAAAGATGGCCATCAGGCCGGCGGTGCCCAGGGCGAAGGGAACAACCACCCCGGCAAACGCCACCGTGGAGGCCTGGGCCCCCACCGCGATCAGTTCATCCAGTTCGCTCTCGAGGCCAGTGAGGAAGAGCAGGGCATAGAGGCCGAGGGTGGAGACACCCTTGAGGACTGAAAACGACTCGTTGTAGATGCTTTGAACATCGGCGATCGGGATATCCGCCAGGGATCCCACCAGCTGAAGCATCCCGGCATTCAGCTCGGCATGGGTTTCCGGCGGCACGACCAGATGCAGGCCCGAGGCGCCGATCAGCACACCGGCGACCAGCTCGCCGAGGATGCTGGGAAGCTGGAAACGAACCAGGATTTCGGCCAGGACGCGGGCCGCCACGAAGATCACCACGAAACGGCCCACCCCGATCAGGGTTTCGGCCACCTCCACCTGGTGGTTGCTCAGCTCCATAAACAGCGCAGGAAGCATCATTCAGTCAAAGTCACCCGCTGGGGAGCACTGGAATTCGGGTGACCATAGGGCCAATGGCGCCCCTACTGACTGGGCCTCCCCAACCGCCGGTGAATGGCTTCGCCCGACAGGCTCGGTGGACCGAAACGGCCAGCAGCCTTAGCTTCAATCAGCAAACCAACATCCCAGCCAAACCCTTGGCAGCCATGGCTTCGCTGATGTGTCGCAGGAGGCATCTCTGGCTGATGCAGCTGCCTAGCGTCCATGAAAGCCGGTTCACGAACCAGGATCAACCGACCTGAGCTTTGTTTTTTATTCCATCCTTCCTTGATCTGTCCCGGTCAGCGGCTGGGACACCTCCACTCCGCTTTTCTCTGGCGAACCGCACCGATCCCCCCTCCTCACCATGACGATCATGCAAACCGCTGCTGCGCAGACCGACGTCTCAACCAGGGAGGAGCTTCTCCTGCTCGATGCCTGGTGGCGGGCCGCCAATTACCTGGCGGTCGGGATGATCTACCTGCAGGACAATCCCCTGCTGCGGGAGCGGCTGGCACCGCACCACATCAAGAACCGCCTGCTGGGCCACTGGGGCTCCAGCCCGGGCCAGGCCTTCATCTGGGCCCACGCCAACCGGCTGATCCGGCGGCGGGACCTGGAGATGATCTACCTGTCGGGTCCGGGCCACGGCGCCCCCGGGGTGCTCGGCCCCGCCTACCTCGATGGCAGCTACAGCGAGATCTATCCCGATAAGTCGGAGGATCTCGAGGGGCTGCAACGGTTCTTCAAGCAGTTCTCCTTCCCTGGCCACATCGGCAGCCATTGCACCCCGGAAACCCCCGGCTCCATCCACGAAGGCGGTGAGCTCGGCTACGTGCTCTCCCATGCCTGTGGAGCCGTCTTCGACAACCCCGACCTGATTGCGATCGCCTGTGTCGGCGATGGCGAAGCCGAAACCGGCCCCCTGGCCACCTCCTGGCACATCAACAAGTTTCTCAACCCGATCTCCGACGGCGCCGTGCTGCCGGTGCTCCATCTCAACGGCTACAAGATCGCCAATCCCACCCTGCTGGCCCGGATCAGTCACCAGGAACTCGAGCAGCTGATGCGGGGCAACGGCTGGAACCCCCTGTTCGTCGAAGGCCACGAACCCGAGGCCATGCACCGGGCGATGGCGGCGGCGATGGAAGCCGCCGCTGACCAGATCCTGGCCATCCGCGCCGAGGCCCGCAGCAGCGGCGTCGCCATTCGACCCGCCTGGCCGATGATCGTGCTGCGTTCCCCGAAGGGCTGGACCGGCCCGAAGGAGTTGAACGGCAAAAAGCTGGAAGGCTTCTGGCGCTCCCACCAGGTGCCGCTGCCCGACCCCAAGCACGACGCCCAGCAGCTGGCGATGCTGGAAGAGTGGCTGCAGAGTTACCGGCCCGAGGAACTGTTCAGCGCCGAAGGCAAGTTGCTGCCCCATCTTCAGGCCCTCTCCCCCCTGGGCTCCCGGCGGATGGGCTCCAGCCCCCACGGCAACGGCGGCCTGCTGCGCCGCAAGCTGCGCCTGCCTCCGATCGTCGATTACGCCGTGGCCGTCGATGCTCCGGGGCAGGTGGAAGCGGAGAACACCGCCCCGCTCGGGGCACTGCTGCGCGACACCATCGCCAGCAATCCCGATTCGATGCGGGTGTTCGGACCCGATGAAACCGCCTCCAACCGGCTGCAGGCCATCTACGAGGTGAGCAAGAAGGTGTGGATGGAGGAGTTCCTCCCCGAGGACCTCAACGGCAGCCAACTGGCCCGCGAAGGCAGGGTGGTGGAGATGCTTTCCGAGCACACCCTGGTGGGGATGATGGAGGGCTACCTGCTCACCGGCCGCCATGGTTTCTTCCACACCTACGAAGCCTTCGCCCATGTGATCGCTTCAATGTTCAACCAGCACGCCAAATGGCTGGAGTCGTGCATCCACCACGCCCCCTGGCGCGCCCCGATCTCAGCCTGGAACTGCCTGATCTCCTCCACCGTCTGGCGGCAGGACCACAACGGCTTCACCCACCAGGACCCCGGCTTCATCGACCTGGCCGGCAACAAGAGCGGCGAGGTGGTGCGGGTCTACATGCCGGCCGATGCCAACTGCCTGCTGGCCGTGGCTGAGGAGGCGTTCCTGGAGCCGAATGTCTGCAACATCATCGTTTCCGACAAGCAGAAGCACCTTCAATACCTGACGATCGAGCAGGCCCGCCAGCATGTGGCCAAGGGCATCGGCCTCTGGAGCTGGGCCAGCAACGACGACCGCGCTGAAGAGCCTGACGAACCGGATGTGGTGCTGGCCTGCGCCGGCGACATCCCCACCAAGGAGGTGCTGGCGGCTGTGGAGATCCTGCGCCGTGAGATCCCGACCCTCAGGATCCGGGTGCTGAACGTGGTCAAACTGTTTGCTCTCTGCGAGCCGAGCGAGCATCCCCACGGCCTCTCCGATCGGGATTTCGACAGCCTGTTCACCACCGACAAACCGGTGATCTTCAACTTCCACGGCTATCCCTGGCTGATCCATCGCCTGGCCTACCGACGCACCAACCATGCCAACATCCATGTGCGGGGCTACAAGGAAAAGGGCAACATCAACACGCCCCTGGAGCTGGCGATGAACAACCAGATTGATCGCTTCAACCTGGTGATCGATGTGATCAACCGGGTGCCTTCCCTGGGGTCCCGCGCCGCCCACGTCAAGGAGCGGATGAAGGAGGCGATCCTGCAGCACCGCGCCTATGCCCACATCCATGGGATGGATTCCCCCGAGGTCACCGAGTGGCGCTGGGGCCTGAGCCCCGGATCCCAGCCGGTCTGAGCCGCTCCGCTGCAGTTTTCTCCCCCCTGCCCGTTCCACCATGACCACCCCCGTGCTCAGGCAACTGAGGCTTCCCACTCCGGGCTGCCTGAACGATCCGGAACGCAGCGGACTCACTGCCGAAGGGGTGTTCGACGGCATGGCCGAGCATCTCTTCTACACTCTGGGCAAGCTCGCCCCCACCGCCAACCGCCACGACCTCTACCTGGCGCTCAGCTACGCCGTGCGCGACCGCTTGATCACCCGCTATCTGGCCGGAATCGAAGCGATCAGCGCCAGCCCCGCCCGGGTGGTGGCCTATCTCTCTGCGGAGTTCCTGATCGGCCCGCAGCTGGGCAACAACCTGCTGATGCTTGGCATCCAGGCCGAAGCGGCCAGGGCCCTGGAGCGGTTCGGGATCGGCACACTCGATGACATCCTCGATGTGGAAGAGGAACCTGGCCTGGGCAACGGCGGGCTCGGCCGGCTGGCGGCCTGTTATCTTGAGTCCCTGGCCAGCCTGGAGATCCCGGCAACCGGCTACGGCATCCGCTATGAGTTCGGCATCTTCGACCAGCTCATCCGCGACGGCTGGCAGGTGGAGATCACCGACAAGTGGCTCAAGGGTGGCTGGCCCTGGGAGCTGCCCCACCCCGACCAGGCCTGTTACGTGGGCTTCGGCGGCCACACCGAGAAATACCGCGACGAGAAGGGCCATGACCGGGTGCGCTGGATCCACGGCGAACAGGCGATCGGCATCCCCCACGATGTGCCCGTGCTCGGCTATCGGGTCAACACCTGCGACCGGCTGCGGTTGTGGCGGGCTGAAGCCAACGAAAGCTTCGACTTCTACGCCTTCAACGTCGGCGATTACTACGGCGCGGTCCAGGACAAGGTGAGCATGGAGAACCTCTCCAAGGTGCTCTATCCCAACGACGGCACCGATGAAGGCCGGCGGCTGCGGCTGAAGCAGCAGCACTTCTTTGTGAGCTGCAGCCTGCAGGACATGCTGCGCAGCCTCGACCTGCGCGGCCTGCCGGTGACGGATTTCCCGCTGCACTGGGCGGTGCAGCTCAACGACACCCACCCATCGATCGCCGTGGCGGAGCTGATGCGGCTGCTGATCGATGAGAAGCACCTTGAGTGGGACCAAGCCTGGGCGATCACCAGCAGCTCGCTGGCCTACACCAACCACACCCTGCTGCCCGAGGCCCTGGAGAAGTGGGGTCTTGATCTGTTCGGCAGCCTGCTGCCCCGCCATCTGGAACTGATCTTCGAGATCAATGCTCGATTCCTCCAGCAGGTGCGCCTGAAGTACCCCGGCAACGATCAGTTGCTGCGCAAGGTTTCGATCATCGATGAAGCCGGCGGCAAGGCGGTGCGGATGGCCAACCTGGCCACGGTGGGCTCCCACCATGTCAATGGGGTGGCGGCCCTGCACAGCGAGCTTGTGCGCACCCAGCTGTTCCCCGAATATGCCGCCCTCTGGCCCGACAAGTTCACCAACGTCACCAACGGGGTGACGCCGCGGCGCTGGATTGCCCTGGCCAACCCGCGTCTTCGCCTGCTGCTCGATGAGGCGATCGGCGAGGACTGGGTGCGTGACCTTGATGGATTGCAGCAGCTGGAGCGCTTCGCCGGCGACAGCGCCTTCCTGGAGCGCTGGGGTTCCACCAAGCTGGCCGTCAAGACCGACCTGGCCCATTACATCCACCGCAGCAACGGCCTGCTGGTGGACCCTGCCTCGCTCTTCGATGTGCAGGTGAAGCGGATTCACGAATACAAGCGCCAGCACCTCAATGCCCTGCAGGTCATCGCCCATTACCTGCGCATCAAGAACGGCATGGCGGATGGCCTGGCGCCACGCACGGTGATCTTCGGAGGCAAGGCGGCGCCCGGCTATTACATGGCCAAACTGATTATTCGTTTCATCAATGGCATTGCCGACACGGTGAATTCCGACCCCGACATGGACGGGCGGCTGCGGGTGGTGTTCCTGGCCGACTACAACGTGAAGCTGGGCGAGCGAGTCTATCCGGCCTCCGATCTCTCGGAGCAGATTTCCACTGCCGGCAAGGAAGCCTCCGGCACCGGCAACATGAAATTCGCCATGAATGGCTCGCTCACGATCGGCACCCTCGATGGCGCCAACGTGGAAATCCGGGAGCGGGTGGGAGAGGAGAACTTCTTCCTGTTCGGCAAGACGGCCACCCAGATCGATGCCCTTGCTGCCGAGGGCTACTGCCCCTGGGAACTCGCCTCCACCCTGCCGGAGCTGCCCGAGGTTCTGCGCCTGGTGGAGCAGGGCCATTTCAGCAAGGGCGATGGCGATCTGTTCAAACCACTCCTGGAGAACCTGACCGGCCGCGATCCATTCTTCGTGCTGGCCGACTTCAGCGATTACCTGCGTGCCCAGGCCGATGTCAGCACCGCCTGGGCCGACCGCCACCAGTGGAACCGCATGTCGCTGCTCAACACCGCCCGCAGCGGCTTCTTCTCCTCCGACCGCTCGATCCGCGAATACGCCAGTCGGATCTGGAAAGCCGAGGCTTTCCCGGTCACGATCAGCTGCACCATCGATGACCAGGGCCACGGCGCCGGTTGAGGGCCTCATGGCTGCTGATCTGGTGCTGGTGCTCAATGTCGGGAGCTCCAGCCTCAAGGCCTGCCTGATCGACAGCAAGGGCAAGCGGCACTGGCAGGAGCAAACCAACTGGGCCACCGGCGGCCAGAACGCCGGGCCGGCAGCAGCCCTCGACAGCTGGCTGCCGGTGGCCCTTGCCCCCTGGCTGGATCGGATCACCCTGGCGGGCCACCGGGTGGTCCACGGCGGCGAGCGCTTCGTCGCGCCCACCCCGATCACACCGGAGCTGGCAAGCGAGCTGGAGGCCCTGGTTCCCCTGGCCCCCCTCCACAATGGCGCCGCCCTGGCGGTGATCCGCTGGCTGGGTCGCACCTTCCCGGCGCTGCCCCAGTGGGCCTGCTTCGACACCGGCTTCCACAGCAGCCTGGACGCCGTTGCCTTCACCTACGCGCTCCCGGCGGCCTGGCGTGCCGATGGCCTGCGCCGCTTCGGCTTCCATGGACTCAACCACCAGCACATCAGTGAGGTGGTGCTGGCGCAGCAGGGTCATCCCGCCAGCCTGCGGCTGATCAGTTGCCACCTGGGGGCCGGCTGTTCCCTGGCGGCGATCCGGGATGGCCGCAGCATCGACACCACGATGGGCTACACCCCGCTCGAGGGCCTGGTGATGGCCAGCCGCAGTGGCTCGGTGGACCCTGGACTGCTGCTGCATCAACTGCGCCAGGGGATTGGTGTGGATCAGCTCGATCGGGATCTGCAGCAAGGCAGTGGCCTGCTGGGCCTCTCGGGCCTGAGCGGCGACATGCGTGAGCTGCGTCAAGCCGCCGCCACCGGCCATGCCGGGGCTCAGTTGGCCCTGGACGTGTTCCTGCATCGACTCCTGCAGGGGATCGGCGCGATGGCAGCCAGCCTGGGTGGGGTTGAGGTGATCGCCCTGAGCGGCGGGATCGGCCAGAACGACCAGACACTTCTGGCCGATCTCACCAGCCGGCTGGCCTGGCTCCAGCCCGTTGTGCTGGTGCAGGTACCCGCAGAAGAGGAAGGCATGATCGCCCGGCTGTGCCTTCGGGCTAGCTGCGATCAGGCAGGTCGGGGGTCTGGTGGAGGAGGCGGTTGAGCCGCAGCCGATCCGCGTTGAGGGGATCGGGGGCCAGTTCACCGGCCACCTCGCGGAACTTCTTCTCCACCTCCTCCGGAACGCGCACATCAAAGATGCGCTCCATCAAAGCCTCGATCGAGAACAGATGGGCGTTGATGTTCTCGAGATCGCCGATCGCCTGCTGCATGGAATCCGTGTCGCCGGCCTCGGCGCCGGCCCCCGGGGCCGTGGCGGACACTCCCCCCCCCGCTGGCGAGGCGCCATTGCCATGGGCGGTTTTGCCTGGGGAGGTGTCAACCTCCTCATCGCCGTGCTCCTTCTGCAGCTCCTCCAACACCCGGCCAGCCAGGGTGCGAAACGCTTGCAGGGCAGCCCAGCTGAGCTCCTGCTGCTGGCGCAGGGTGGCGTGTTCGCGAATCAATCGGTCGTGCTCCCGATAAAAACGCTGACAATCAGGGCATTGGCAAGCCTCTTCTGGCACCGAGCTCCCTTTTTCGTTCTTTCACCATCATGGCATTGCGGGCCAGGCCTCTGGCTCAGGCCACTCCAGAGAAGGGCTCACCGTCGCCGTCACCATCCTCAAGACCGACCGGGCTTTCCTCCTGGGCGGCGGGCAGGGGAATCTCGATCGAGCTCACCACCTGGATCACATCCCGCAGCCGCATCGAATCGGCGAACCAGCCCATCGCCTGCTCCATGTCGCCGTGGCGCTCCGCCTCACCGGCCTGGTCTTCGTGGGCTTCCGAGAGCAGAGCCAGCCAGCAGAGGCAACGGGCCTGCACCACCGAGAGATCCAGTTCGGCGGGCTGGCTGCGGGCGATGCGCTCGCTCTCCTGTTGCACCAGCAGCCTCAGCCGCAGATCATGAAGTTGGGTCATCGGATCGGGACGACTCTGCTAACACTAGGCGCAGTGACTGCTTTTTGCAGGGCGCTACAGGTAGTGCATGCGACACGTTCGCCGGCGCCGGGGATTTGCTTGTTTTCAACCCGCGGCAGCGCAGCTTTTTAGCGTTACGCTTGCCACGCCAATGCACTTCACACTATTATAGTTGAGTTGACCGCCGCTGGATGCGCCCTTAAGTTTGGTGGTTCCGCCAATGCGTCTATCTCCACATTCATTGGCGAAGACATCAAAATCCTGCCTGATGGCAATCAAGATGTCCCGACAGAAGCGCAGATTCGAGGCTGGAGCATGCCCGCGGACGTTGATCTGGTTGGCGAAACAGGGGCGGATCTCGCCGGGGTGGCGCTCACGGCAGGGCCGAGCGACTCGGGGTGAATGGAGGAGATCAGGAGCACTAGTATAAAAAATGGATTTTATTCCTGATAGCATCTTAAAAAATCAAAAATGATGTCCCGATTTCGTCCGAAATTGCTGCCAATTCTGCTGGGAGCCGGCTGCTCCGCTGGCTTGGCGCTGACAACCGCGCAACCTGCTGCCGCTATTCAATATGTTTTTACCAGTGCCACCTACTCAGACACTAATCCTGCTAATTTGAGTCCCATAAATAGCTCTACATATAACTGCACCATTTCCGGATAATTTAACTTTACAACACCGGGGGGCATTCCAACATTCACGAATGTTTCCGTGACCGCCACGTGTTTTGAGGGCGCTTCCGGGCAAGGTAATCCTTGCGATGTATTTGGCCCATCCAATAACACCAACACGACTACGTTCACAAATGTTGCTTCTTACAACGCTGCAACCAGTACCATTATTTTTAATAACATTCCAGGATCGGATGTGTTGACGATCACCTTTTCTGGCGGGGCGCTCACCAATTCCGTAGGCACGAGGAATCTCACTGGAACCTCCTACTGTAGTGCTAGTACTGGAGGTGGCCAGGTTTGCTCTGGGGATGAACGAGCAATTTTGACGTCTATCACTGGATCCCTGCGGGCAGTTCCTACACCCCTGTCTGCCTTGGCACTGTTGCCGGTTGCCGGTTGCCGGTGTCAGCTTCTTCCGCAAGCGCTATAGCAAGCTGATTGCAAGACGTACGCTCTCTTCACTGGACTGAAAAGAGCCAGCTCTTGGAGCCCTGAGGCCTGGCATTAGGACTTTCTTCTTCAGCATTTCTGCGCTCTCCAAGGAGTCGCTGAATAGCCAGATTTTTTGGCTGATCGGGACGCTGAGTGTGGCCTGGATTGCGATCCCCTTCATCGATTTCAGTGTCGCCATAGGGGGTGCAGCAGCGCTGGTCATGGGGTTCAGCAACGAAGCCGAGGTGGTGTCGTACTGGATCAAGATTTGGAGCTGTGCAAGAGGGCATCGATCCGAACGGAAACAACTCTGAGCGGCGGCCTTGTGGTTGTGGGCAGGTTGGAACGGGGCTGGCGGGACTCGAACCCACGACCTACGGTTTAGGAAACCGTCGCTCTATCCGGCTGAGCTACAGCCCCCGGTTCGCCCATTATCCGCATGGGATGGCCCCGGGTGGCTCCCTACAGTTGGGGGCGAAAGCAGGCGAGGTGGTCGCAATCGGAGCGGGAGTTCGGTCTTTGGACCGAAGCACCGGGTCCGGTTGAGGAAAGTCCGGGCTCCCCAATGGCCAGGCCTGCTGGGTAACGCCCAGTGCGGGCGACCGTGAGGACAGTGCCACAGAAACACACCGCCGATGGCCCGGGTTCGCCCGGTGCACAGGCAAGGGTGCAAGGGTGCGGTAAGAGCGCACCAGCAGCATCGAGAGGTGCTGGCTCGGTAAACCCCGGCTGGGAGCAAGGCCCAGGGACAACGGTTGGCCATGGCACCCGTCCCGACACAAGCGCGCCGCTCGAGGCCGTCGGTAACGGCGGTCCCAGATAGATGACTGCCCCGGCTCGCTGCGGCGAGCTGGAACAGAACCCGGCTTACGTCCTGCTTTCACCCCTTCCGCGCCCTGCAGCCGCGCATGACGCTTCCCAGCTCCCCACCAGCGCCCCTCGGCCCGGACCGGCGGCATCAACTGCTCGACTTCCTCGTTGCGATCGGCGTTCTCGATCCGATCGGAGCGGGGCCAGCGGCGGCGGAGCGGCTCGATCCCGATCTCGAGCCGCTCGATGAGGCCCTCACCCACACTTCGGCAGGCCTGGCCCGCAACCACGAACGGCTCGAATTCCTCGGCGATGCGGTGCTGCGCCTGGCGGCGGCGGAACACCTGCAGCAATACCACCCGGAGCTCAGTGTCGGGGCCTGTTCAGAGCTGCGCTCCCAGATCGTCAGTGACCGCTGGCTGGCGGAACTGGGCGAAGACTGCGGCATTGAAACAGTGCTGCGGCGGGGACCACTGGCGATCGGCGATCCAGCCGGGCGCCGCACGATCCGGGCGGAAGCCTGCGAAGCCCTGGTGGGGGCGCTCTACGAAGCCTGGGGCAACCTCAAGCCGGTGCACCGCTGGCTGGCCCCCCACTGGCGGCGCAGCATCGCCGAACTGCTCAGCGATCCCCATCGCCACAACTGGAAATCGGCCCTGCAGGAATGGAGCCAGGCCAGGGCCAAGGGCCTGCCCCACTACAGCAGCGAGCAAGTCAGCCTGCGGCACGGCGATCCACGGCGCTTCCTCTGCTGGGTGGAGCTCCTCGGCGAGCGGCTCGGCGAGGGCTGGGGTGGCTCCCGCCGGGAGGCGGAGCAGCAGGCAGCCCAGAGCGCCCTCGCCAAGCTTCAGGCCGGCGGGCCCGGGGAACCTGCCGGATCGATCAGACCTGCTCCAGGGCGCTGAGCGGAATCGTCACCAGCTTGTCCCAGTTGCCGCCTTCGAACAGCACCGCGGCCCGCACCCCGCTGATCCGCTGCACGAAGCCGCGGTAGCCGTTGTAGATCGAGGAGATGTCACGGACGGTCACGGTGCTGCCCGGCAGGATCGGCAGGAGTGGCAGATCTGTGGCGGCCATCGAATCGGTTCAGCGGTGGGTCCATTATCGAGGCCGGTGGCAGAAAAGGGCACGGGGCCATGGGCAGCGGTAAGGAAGCGGCGGCAACGGATTCAGCTGCGGAAGATTCAGCTGCAGAGGACTCAACTGAAGAGGATTCGGCTGGGGATGATTCAGCTGCCAGTGGCTCCCCGGACGACTGGCTGGTGGTGGGCCGCGTCGTCGGAGCCCAGGGGCTGCAGGGAGAGCTGCGCATGCTGCCCCGCACCGACTTCCCCGAACGCTTCACCCGGCCCGGCCGCCGCTGGCTGCAGCTGAAGCAGGAGACGCCGCGGCCGGTGCAGCTGCTGAGTGGCCGCCAGTTGCCGGGCCGGGAGTTGTTCATCGTGCGGTTGGAGGGGATTCAAAGCCGCGAGGCGGCCGAGGCCCTGGTCGGCCACGCGCTGCTGGTGGCCGCCGCCGATCGCCCCCGCCTGGCCGAGGGGGAATTCCACCTGCTCGAACTCCAGGGGCTGGAGGTGCGGCTGACACCGACCGGTACGCCGATCGGCACCGTGGTGGACCTGATCCACGCTGGCAACGACCTGCTGGAAGTGGAACTGCACGACACGACCAGCGCCGCCCCGGCAGGCGGACAGGCCAAGCGGCGGCGGGTGCTGATTCCCTTCGTCGAGCCGATCGTGCCTCGGGTGGAGATCAGCGAGGGCTGGCTGGAGATCACGCCGCCGCCGGGCTTGCTTGACCCCTGACATAGCGCCCGGATCAGTCCTCAAATCGGGGACTTTCCATACGATGGGTGCAGTGGGGATTTCTCGTCCATGGGATCAACCGCCTCCTTGGTGCCGGTCATCCTCTGTGGCGGCACTGGTACCCGCCTCTGGCCCCTGTCGCGAGCCACCTATCCCAAGCAGTACTGGGCGCTGGCCGGCGCTGGCGACGAAACCCTCCTGCAGCAGACCCAGCAACGGCTTGAGGGCCTGGCCAACCTGGCCGCGCCGCTGCTGATCTGCAATGAAGACCATCGCTTCATCGTCGCGGAGCAGATGCGCCAGATCGGCGTCGACCCCGCCGCCATCCTGCTGGAGCCGATCGGCCGCAACACGGCTCCGGCCATCGCCGTGGCGGCCCTCCACGCCAGCGCCCGGGGCGAAGACCCGCTGCTGCTGATCCTCGCCGCCGACCATGTGATCCGCGACGCCGCCCGGTTTCGCGCCACCGTCGAGGCCGGCCGCGCCGCCGCGGAAGCGGGCCGGCTGGTGACCTTCGGGATCGTGCCGACGGCACCGGAAACCGGCTACGGCTACATCGAAGCCGTTGAGCCCCTGCAGGTCGGCAGTGGCGACGCCAGGCTGCCCACCCCTCTGCCGATCGCCCGCTTCGTCGAAAAGCCCGATCCCGCCACCGCTGAGCGGTTCATCGCCACCGGCCGCTTCACCTGGAACAGCGGCATGTTCCTGTTTCGGGCCAGCGCCATCCTGGCGGAACTGGAGCGCCTGGCTCCCGAGCTGGTGAGCTTTTGCCGCTCCGCCCTCGATCACGACAGCGCCGACCTCGAGTTTCTGCGCCTGGAGCGCGAATCCTTCGCCAACTGCGCCAACGTGGCGATCGATGTGGCGGTAATGGAGCGCACCCTGCTGGGCTCGGTTCTTCCCCTGGAGGCGGGCTGGAGCGACGTGGGCAGCTGGAACGCCCTCTGGGCCACCGCCGATCAGGATACCGACGGCAACGTGCTGCGCGGCCGGGTGATCAGCGAGGGCTCCCGCAACTGTTATCTGCGCAGTGAGCACCGCCTGGTGGTGGGCCTCGGCGTCGACGACCTGGTGGTGGTCGAAACCGATGACGCCGTGCTGGTGGCCCACCGTGACCGCGCCCAGGAGGTCAAGACGATCGTCAAGCAGCTGGAGGCGGTCGGCGCCGCCGAGGGCAAGGCCCATCGCCGCATCTACCGCCCCTGGGGCTACTACGACGGCGTGGTGGAGGGGGAGCGCTGGCAGGTCAAGAAGATCCAGGTGAAACCGGGAGCCTGCCTATCGTTGCAGATGCACCACCACCGCGCCGAGCACTGGATCGTGGTCAGGGGAACGGCCGTGGTGGAGAAAAACGGCGTCGAGGAACTGGTCGGCGAAAATGAGAGCACCTACATCCCGCTCGGTGCAAGGCACCGTCTGTCCAACCCCGGCAAGATCCCGGTGGAACTGATCGAAGTGCAGAGCGGCCCTTACCTGGGCGAAGACGACATCGTTCGCTTCGAAGACCGTTACGGCCGCTCGGATGCTGGACGCTCGCCTGCCGCTGCCGTGCCTGCCTCCTGATCCCCTGCGGGGGGCTGCACCCTGCCGATCAGGCAGGCCTGGGCAAAGCCGCAGGCCCTCAGCTCCGCCAGCGCAGCCGCGCTCCGCTCCGCCGGCAGCGCCACCAGGAGAGGGCCGCAGGTCTGCGGATCGATCAGCAGCTCCAGGGCCAGCGGGTCGGCAGCCGGGTCCTGGATCCGGACCCGTCCCGTTTCGATCAGCTCCAGGGCCAGCCGATTGGCGGGGGCCAGGCTGCTGGCAAAGCCCTGGGCCAGCAGCTCCCGGACCCCTGGCAGGGCCGGAATCGCCGCTCCCTGCAGCACGGCCCGGAGCGATCCTGGCGAAGCCAGGAGCATTTCCCCCAGGTGGCCAAGCAGGCCGAAGCCGGTGATGTCGGTGCAGGCACGGCACCCGTGGGCAGCCAGCCGCTCCACCAGCGGCGCCTGGCTCTGCTGCATCAGCTCAAGGGCGGAATCAATCCAGCCAGGCAGGGCCGCCCCGGCCATGGCGGCGGCGAACAGCACGCCGCTGCCGATCGGGCGGGTGAGCAGCAGACCATCGCCGGGCCGCAGGGCTCCCTTGGCCCAGAACCGGTCCGGCGGGGCCGTCCCGTTCACGGTGAGGGAGAGGCTCAAGCTGGCTTCCCCCTGCAGGTGCTGCAGGGTGTGGCCGCCCAGCAGTTCGGCGCCGAGTGGCTCCAACACCGAGTTGACCCCGGCCAGGGTCTGAAGCAACAGCTCCTCCTGGAGTGATTCCCCCGCCCGGGGCAGGGTCACCAGGGCCTGGGCACTCGTCACCCGGCCGCCGCAAGCCCAGAGGTCGGAGCAGGCGTGCAGGGCGGTGAGCCGGCCATTCAGCCAGGGATCGGCCACCAGGGCGGGGAACCCATCGAGGCTCTGCAACAGCAAGCTGCCATCAGCTCCGGTGCCCACCACCGCCGCATCCTCCACCCCCCTGGCCAGCGCGGAGACCTCCCCGAGGGCAGCCAGCCGCGCCAGGGCGAGGCCCAGGGGCCTGGCCGGCACCTTGGCGGCACAGCCCCGGCAGGGCATCGCAGCCCCGGCCTGACGGCCGGGGCCCATCGGCGCCAGGGCGCTGAAACCGGCCATGAACCGGCGGTCGATGGCGGCTTTCCAACGCCAGAGCCAGGGGCTAGGCCCCAGGGCGAGGGGCCCCCAGAACGCGACGGCGCGGGGGAGGCCACCACTGGGATCGCCAAGCAATTGCAAGGCCCATCGCTGGGGTCGCCAGCGACGCAGGCCTGGACCAGCGGGCACCAGGCTGCGCTGAAGATTCACAGCCAGCACCGGCGCGGCCCGCACGGCCCACACCCCACTGGGGGGACGCGGGTCTGCCTGGATCTGGCCGCAGTCGCCGCTGGCGAAGATCGCCGGGTGCCCCTCCACCTGCAGGGTGGCCGTGGTGAGCACCCGTCCCGTGGCTGAATCAGCCGGCAAACCGGCGGCCGCCAGCCAGGCCGGCGCCCTGCTGCCGATGCAGCGGATGGAGATGGCCCCGGCGGCAGGATGGGACTCCGGATCCCCCCAGGCTGCAGCAGCCACCTCCCAGGCGGGGATGCCGGCGGCCTGCAGCAGCCGCTGGCCAGAGCGGTTCGCCGCGGCCGAACCCAGCCGCAGGCCCTCACCACGGACCGCCAGCAACACCCGCCGGCGCCGGCCGAAGCGAGCCTGCAGGGCCAGCGCCACCTCCAGCCCGGCCGCGCCGCCGCCCCGCACAACCAGGGGCTTTTCGCCACCGCGATCCGGGCAGGAGTCCTGGCGCTGCCACCAGTCGAGGAAAGGCTCCAGGGGTTTGATCGCCCAATCTTCCGAAAAGCCTGCGGCCGCATCGGTGGCCGTCACGGCGCCGACATCAAGGCTGAGCCGGTCCCAGCGGATCGGGGGGCGCCCGGCGAGCAGCAGGTCCCGGTTGGCCAGATCCAGGCCGGTGATCTCGGCGCGAACGAATCCCACCCCCGCCGATTCGCAGAGACGGCGGAGGTCGATGCCGCAGTGCTCAGGCCCGTAGAGCCCGGCGATCAGACCGGGCACCATGCCGCTGTAGAGCGCTGTGCTGGCACGGCTCACCAGGGTGATCCGGGCCCCAGACGGTGCCCCCCGCATCGCCCAGCTGTGCAACACCAGGGCGTGGCTGTGCCCCCCGCCGGCCAGCACCAGGTGATGGGTCGGAATGGAGCGCATCCGTCAGTACCCGGTTGGATTGGCCTGCTGCCAGGCCCAGCCATTGCGGCAGATCTCCTCAAGCCCACGGCTGGTGCGCCAACCCAGACGCGCCAAGGCCAGGGCTGGATCCGCCACGGTGATCGCCACATCCCCCGGCCGGCGCTCCACCAGCCGGTGGGCGATCGGGTGACCGCAGGCCCGCTCGAACGCCTGCACCACTTCCAGCACGGAATGTCCCCTGCCACTGCCGAGGTTGAGGGTGAGCTGCTGGGGCGGCTCGGCCAGCAGCACGTTGAGGGCGGCGCCATGGCCTTCGGCCAGATCCATCACATGGATGTAATCCCGCACACCGGTGCCATCGGGGGTGGGCCAATCGTGGCCGAACACCTGGATGTGGGGCCGCCGACCCACCGCCACCTGGGTGAGAAAGGGGAACAGGTTGTTGGGGATGCCATCGGGATCCTCTCCGATGCGGCCGCTGGGGTGGGAACCGACCGGGTTGAAGTAACGCAGACAGGCCACCCGCCAGCCCGGATCACTGGCGGCCACATCGGCCAGCATCCGCTCGACTGCCGCCTTGGTGTAGCCGTAGGGATTCACCGGTGCGAGTGGGGCGGTTTCGGCAATCGGCACACGATCCGGCAGGCCATAGAGGGTGGCGCTGCTGCTGAACACGATCGTGCGGCAGCCGGCCTCGCGCATCGCCGCCAGCAGCTGGCGGCTGCCGGCGACATTGACATCCCAGTAGCGGAGGGGATCCGCCACCGATTCAGCCACGGCCTTGAGCCCGGCGAAATGCACCACCGCATCGATCGGCGCAGCGCTGCCGAAGGCCTGAGCCAGGGCCACTGGATTGCGAAGATCGCCTTCAATCACGCTGAGCCGCCCGGCTGCAGCGGGCCCGGCCAGTTCCACGACCCGGCGCAGGGCCTCCGGTGAACTGTTCGAGAAGTTATCGAGCACCACAAGCCGATGGCCCGCCTCCAACAGCACCAGAGAGGTGTGGCTGCCGATGAAACCTGCGCCGCCAGTAATCAGCAGAGTGGGCATCAAGAAGGCTGAACAGCTATGTTCATCCTAGCAAAAGAGAAGCTATTGCCACCAAAGAGAATCCAGGAAACAGCAAGAACAGTGGAAACAAAAAACCCGGAACTTGCCGGACATCCGCATCAGAATTCTGGCTGATTGAACACCTCATTTTCACTGCAGGCTGTCGGCGATACCCATACCGCCAAAACCCTGTCAGCTTCCCTCAGCGCTGCTCATGCAGCCGAGCTGAGCCCGTGCTCAACCCAGTCGCAGATCCAGGGTTCGGCCACCATCGGGCGGCCTGCTCCAATCAGGCCGCTCGGTGCTCCAATCGCCATCCGGCGGACTGGTGGAAAAGGGAACGGGCACCATGTCGTCATCGCCGCCGTCAAACCGGAACCGGGCAACCGGCTCCGGGCCTGCCAGAGCCTGGGACCCCTGCCTGGCCTCGATCACCAGCCGCAGCGGCAGGTGGGGGTCGATGCAGGGGTGCAGCGATGGGTAAAGGCTGCTCTGGCGGTAACGGAGCCCCAGCCAGCCGTCCCCGAGAGGCAGCAGCCCGCCATTGAGGCGCAGCCGATGGCTGGCCAGGAAAGCCGGGTTGGCCCTGATCTCAAGGCGTTGCAGGGAGCTGTCCACGAAGCGGCTGGTGCTGCCCCCCTGCACGGGGGTGTCACAGAGCAGGGGCCAGGGCTCCAGGGCCTGGCGAATCTCCAGGGAGGCCTCATCGCGTTGCCAATCGAGCAACAGGGGGAAGCGCCACTCCCAGATCTGCCGGAACGGTTCCGCCTCGATGTCAAGGCCATCGGCCTGGAGCAGGCCGATCACCTGCTCCAGATCACGCCAGAGGGCCGCAGGCAACTGCAGTTCATCCTCCAGACGCGCACCGAAGGCTGCCAGGCCGGTGGGGCGATGGGACGGCTCCAGCAGATAGGCCGCCAGGGAGCTCCAGAGCAGGGCAATCGCCGCGGTCCATTCAGGCCGGGGCAGGCTTTCGATCGCCCGGAACTCGATCAGACCCTGGCAGCCGCCGCCCCAGGCCGGGTTCCAGAACTTGTCGAAACTGATCTCGCTGCGGTGGGTGTTGCCGCTGCGATCGGCATGGATGTGGCGAAGCGTTTCGCTGATCAAGAGCCGTTGGTCGCCCTCCGGCAAGGCTTCGATGGCGGCATGGGCAAGGTTCAGATCGAGGCGGCTGGCGCTGCCCTCATCCAGGCGCGGAGACTGGGAGGCCGGCCCCACCGAGCGGTTGCCGAACAGATAGGAGAGGCTAGGGTGATGCTGCCAGAAGCGCAGAATCCCGACCAACCAGGCCGGCCGGCTGAAGAACGGATTGGCCTCCAGGCTCGGTCCCCCCCAGAGCAGATGGTTGCCGCCTCCGGTCCCTTCGATCCGCTTGCCGTTCTGCTTCCAGGAACGCAGACCAACGACGTCACCGACTTCATCGAGGGTGTGGATCCAGCCGGCGTAGGCAATCCAGCTGTGGCAGACAGGCAGATTCACCTCCAGCACACCGGGATCGGCGGTGAGGCCGAGCACCTGCCAGTGGCCATCCACATCAATCGGCAGCACCCCGCTGAGCTCGGGGCGGCTCCAGCCCGCGCTGGCGGCGGCGATCAGGTCAAGCAACTGCTGCAGGGGCTGGCGGGCCAGGGGAGGCAGGAAGAGGCTCCAGCCATCAGCTCCGATTTCCAGGGTGAGCACCTGGCGCAGCACCCCTGCAGGGAAGTGCTGGAGGGGCAGGCGCAGGCCGGCCGGACCAGAAGCAGGCAGCAGCTCCCGCAGGGGCTTGGCCAGCGGCCATGCGGCGGCCTGCCAACCGGAGGAGCCGCAATCTTCTGGATCCGGCTCCTCAAGGTGACAGAGCGGTACAGCCCAGACCCGAAGGTCTGGGTCGTGCGGATCTCGCAGTTTGAGCGGATGAAGGGGGCAGCCGAGCGCCTCACCGAGCGCCTTGAGAAAGTCGCCGGCCCGCTTGCCGGGCAGGGGCTTGGCCTTCTTGAGCTTCCGGGGGCGGCCGGCGGCCGGCGAGGGCAGGGGATCCCCATCCTGGGGCCAGCGCACCACTGGATGGCCGTCAGGCCCGGTGATTAGCCGCAGCGCCCAGCGCGGGTTCACCTCCCCGTCGTAGCGCTTGCCGGGGCAGTACATCAAGGTGCTGCCCGGCCACACCCGGCGTTGCAGCTCCAGAGCCAGCGCCCTGGCGTAGGTGAGCTTGGTGGGTCCATCGGCGGCTACGGTCCACTCGGCGCCCACCGGCTCGAAGGGCACATAGGTGGGCTCGCCACCGAGGGTGAGGCGGATGCCTGCCGCCTGCAGCCTGGCCTCCGCCTCCGCCGCAGTGGCCAACATCCAGTCACTGGTCTGGGGCATGAGGGGAGCCAGATCCGACACCACCATCTCAGCCATCACTCCTGGGTGCGGCAGGAATCAGGGTGCAGGCGTTGATCGGCACCGGTTTCACCTTCCAGATCCGCTCCGCATACTCGGCGATCGAGCGATCGGAAGAGAAGAAGCCACACCGGGCGCAGTTCAGCAACGACATCCGACTCCAGCTGGCACCGTTCTGCCAGGCCTCATCCACCGCGCTCTGGGCGCGGCGGTAGTCGCCGATGTCGGCCATGACCCGGAACGGATCCTGGGTGCAGAGATTGGCGAGCAGGGGATGGAAAAGCTCCCGGTCGCCTTCGCTGAAGTGGCCGGAGCCGATCAGATCGATGGCCTCCCTCACGATCGGATCGCTCTCCAGCCAGGGCATCGGATGGTACCCATTCCGGTTGAGGGCCTCGATCTGCTCGGCGGTGTGGCCGAAGAGGAAGAAGTTCTCATGGCCGACAAGGTCGCGGATCTCCACGTTGGCGCCATCAAGGGTGCCGATCGTGACGGCGCCATTGAGGGCCATCTTCATGTTGCCGGTGCCGGAGGCTTCCTTGCCGGCGGTGGAGATCTGCTCGGAAAGATCCACCGCCGGATACACCTTCTGGCCGAGGCTGACGCTGAAGTTGGGCAGGAACACCACCCGCATCCGTCCATCCATGGCCGGATCCATGTTGACGATCTCGGCGATGCCGTTGATCAGCCGGATGATCAGCTTGGCCATGGCATAGCCGGGGGCCGCCTTGCCGCCGAAGATGTAGGTGCGGGGGGGCAGGTCCTCGCCGTTCCGCAGACGCAGGTAGCGCTCGACGATCTGGAGGGCGGCCAGGTGCTGGCGCTTGTATTCGTGAATCCGCTTCACCTGCACATCGAACAGGGAAGAGGGGTCCACCAGCACGCCCACCTGCTGGTGGATCACCGAGGCCAGGCGTTGCTTGCCCTGGTCACGGACCGCACGCCAGCCCTCCAGGAAGGCGTTGTCGCTGGCAAAGGCCTCGAGCCGCTGCAGTTCGGACAGATCGCGGCGCCAGGTGCTGCCGATCGCGCCGTCCAGGTAGGCGGCGAGGGGGGGATTGGCCACGGCGATCCAGCGCCTGGGTGTCACGCCATTGGTGACGTTGGTGAAACGGTCGGGCCAGAGATCCGCGAACTCGGGGAACAGCTGGCTGCGCACCAGGTCGCTGTGCAGGGCTGCCACCCCGTTGACCCGCTGGCTGCCGACCACGGCCAGATTGGCCATACGCACCTTGCGATGGGGTCCCTCCTCAATCAAGGACATCCGCTCAAGCAGGGCTGGCTGGCCGGGATAGCGGATGCGCACCATGCGCAGGAAACGGGAATTGATCTCGTAGATGATCTCCAGCTGGCGGGGCAGCAGCCGGGCGAACAGATCCACACCCCAGGTTTCGAGCGCCTCGGGCAACAGGGTGTGGTTCGTGTAGCTGATCGAGGCTGTGGTGATGGTCCAGGCGGCATCCCAGTCGATGCCGTGTTCATCGATCAGCAGCCGCATCAGCTCGGCCACGGCGATCGCCGGGTGGGTGTCGTTGAGCTGAACGGCGAATTTGGTGTGGAACTCCGTGACCGCCAGCCCCTGTCCCTTGAGAATGCGGAACATGTCCTGCAGGCTGCAGCTCACGAAGAAGATCTGCTGACTCAGGCGCAGCTGCTTGCCCTGCTCCATCTCATCGTTGGGATACAGCACCTTCGAGAGCGTTTCCGACTGCATCTTCTGCAGCACGGCCCGGGTGTAGTCACCGGCATTGAAGGAGGCGAAATCAAACGATTCCGGCGCCTGGGCCGACCAGAGCCTCAAGGTGTTGGCGGTGTGCACCCCATAGCCGAGGATCGGCGTGTCGTAGGCCACCCCCATCACGGTGTGAGCGCCGATCCTGACCGGGTAGGTCCACTCCGGCCGGATCACTTCCCAGGGGTTCCCCTGGGCCAGCCAGGGATCGGTGCTCTCCACCTGGTTGCCGCAGCGGATCTGCTGGCGGAAGATGCCGAACTCGTAGCGAATGCCGTAGCCGATCGCCGGGATCTCCAGGCTGGCCATCGACTCCTGGAAGCAGGCCGCCAGACGACCGAGTCCGCCATTGCCCAGCCCAGGCTCCGGTTCCTCCTCGATCAGCTCCTGCAGGTCGAGGCCCAGCTCGTCACAGGCGGCCTGGGCGGCCTCCCTGAGGCCCAGGTTGACCAGGTTGTTCTCCAGATGGGGGCCGAGCAGGTATTCAGCGGAGAGATAGGCCACGGTGCGGACGTGGGCCTGGGTGTAGGCCTCAGCGGTATCGACCCAGTTGTGCAGAAGCTGGTCGCGGACGGCCAGGGCGAGGCAGCGGTAGAAGTCGTGGGTGGTGGCCAGGGAAACGGACTTGGCCTGGCTGGAGAAGAGGTGGCGGCGAATCCCTTCGGCCAGGTCATGCCCATCGGAAGCGCCCACAGAGGCACGGTCGGTGGGTGGGGCGCTGGTCGTTGCCATGGAGGGATACCGAACGTCATTGACCTTCATGGTGCGGGACCCTGCCTCGACGCTGCTCCAACGGTTACCGATTCCTGTTGATCCTCAGGTTCCCAAACAGATCTCCGGTCGTGGCCGTCCCCGTTCCGGAGCACTTCCGCCCGGGCAAGGGTCGGCCTGGATGCGGCGTCAGCGCTCAGAAATGGAGCAGATCCGGCACGGTCGGAACCTCGCTGAGCACCTCGGCTTCGATCGCCCAGCTCAGTTCGCTCTCCACCCCGGGCGGTCCACTGAACGAGCCGGAGACCGCGGCTGTGAGGCTCGGCTTCGATGAAGTGGCCAGGGGGATGTAGCGGTCGTCGACGGCACCGATCCCACTGGGGTCAAACCCCCGCCAACCCGCCCCCGGCAGATAGACCTCCGCCCAGGCATGCAGGTCGTAGCGCTCCGGCCTGGGCTCCACCAGGTGGTAACCGCTCACGAAACGCGCCGGCAGCCCGACACAGCGGCACGCCTCGATCATCAGCACCGCCAGGTCGCGGCAGGAGCCCACCCGCTCTTTCAGGGTGCGGCCCGCCGGCCAGGCAGGCCCGGCATGGCGCTGGGTGTACTTGACCCGGTCCTTGATCATCTCCACCAGGTTCTGCAGGAACATCAAGGCCCTTTGATCACTTCCCATCAGAGCTTCCTGGGCCAGTTCCACGGCGGCGGGCTCGTGCTGACCATTGGGCAACCAGCCCTCCAGGCTGCCCATCAGATCCCCGTTCAGGTGGCCCACCGGATAAGGCAGTTCCGGTTCGTTCTGGGCCAGGCAGACCTGAAGCAAGGGCGCCACCTCGGTCTCGACGGCGCTGACCGCCCGAATCTCGAGGGAATCGGTGAAGCCGAGAAAATTGGCCCGCAGGATGTCGTCACCGCTGGCGGCGATCAAGGGATGGAGCCGATGGGGATCAGGCGAAAAGAACAGATCAAAGCTCAGCAGCCGCTGAAAGCCATGGGCCCGGGGCTTGAGACAGAGACGGTGGGCCCCCAGCTGGACCGGTTCGCTGTAGCGATAGGTGAGGGTATGCGTTAAGCGGGCGCGCATGCCTGGGACGGGGGAGCAGTGGGAAGGGTGGCCTGCAGGGGGGTGGTCTGCTCCTCTCCGGTGCTGGGCTGGACGCAGGCGGCTGGCCCGGGCACCGGGTGGCTGGTGACGAAATAACGCTCTTCGATCCGCTCGTGCAGGGTGTTCAGCTCCGTCTGAAAGTGGTCGATCGCCTCGTGCAGACCCCGGTTGACCAGCTCGTCGATGCGCACGAAGCTCCAGCTCGCCAGCAGAAGCCCGGCAAGGCACTCCAGATCATCGGGGGGGCCCGGCACCGGGTTGCCGTGGATCACCCTGAGGGATTTGTTGATGCCCTCCAGGCAGTAGCGCACCGAGCGGGGGAAGATCGGATCAAGCAGCAGGAAGGCCGCCACCGCCTTGGGGGCAATCGCCTTCTGCTGGGACTGCCTGAACATCTGGTAGGCCCCGGCGGAGCGCAACAGCGAAATCCACTGCAGTTCATCGAGCACCCCACCCACCTCTTCCGAGCTGGGAAGCAGCAGGAAATACTTGACATCAAGGATGCGGCTGGTCTTGTCGGCACGCTCCACCAAGCGGCCCAGTTTGCTGAATTGCCAGGAGAGATCGCGGCTGAGGGTGGCATCGGTGATGCCATAAAACAGCTGACAGGCGTAACGGATCTCATGGAGCTGCTCCTGGGCGGGCTGTTGCCAGAATCGGTCGCTCTCATGGACGGTGAGATAGAGCTCATTGAGCTGTTCCCACATCTCCGTGGTGATCACTTCGCGGATCTGGCGGGCATTTTCCCGCGCTGAAGCGATGCAGTTGACGATGCTGCTGGGGTTATCGGGATGGTTGACCAGGAACCGCACCACATCGGTGGGGCGCCCCTCGGGGCAGAGATCATCGAAGAGCTCGCGGTCGCCGCTGGCTTCGATCAGGGGCAGCCAGGGCTCGGCACTGCCCGGTGGGCAGTCGAGCGCCATCGCTTCACTCACCTCCAGGAAGCGGGAGAGGTTCTCAGCCCGCTCGATATACCGGTTGATCCAGTAGAGCGAATCGGCAACGCGACTCAGCATGGGACTTCATCCACGATCCAGGTGTCCTTGCAGCCACCGCCCTGGGACGAGTTCACCACAAGAGAGCCCCGCCGCAGGGCGACGCGGGTGAGGCCGCCGGGGCTCACCCAGGCGCCCCTGCCCCGCAGGACATAGGGTCTCAAGTCAACGTGGCAGGGATACAGCTCACCTTCGCTCAGAGACGGGACCGTCGAGAGCTCCAGGGTGGGTTGAGCAATGAAATTTCGTGGATCCGCCTTGATCTTGGCGGCGAAGCTGAGAATTTCGTCGGGCTGGGCATGGGGGCCGATCAACATGCCATAGCCGCCGGCCTCGCCCACGGCCTTGACGACCAGATCCTTGAGGTGGGCCAGCACATAGGCCTGGTCCTCGGCCCGGGCGCAGATGTAGGTGGGCACGTTCTCGATGATCGGCTCCTCCGCCAGGTAGTAGCGGATCATGTCAGGCACGTAGGCGTAAATCAGCTTGTCATCGGCCACCCCGGTGCCGGGAGCGTTGGCGATCGCCACCCGGCCGTTGCGGTAGGCCTCCATCAGGCAGCGCACCCCCAGCATCGAATCGCTGCGGAACACATCCGGATCGAGGAAATCGTCGTCGATGCGGCGGTAGATCACATCAACGGCCTCCAGGCCAGAGGTGCTGCGCATCCACACCCGGTTGGCCTCACAGACCAGATCACGGCCCTCCACCAGCTGGATGCCCATCTGCTGGGCCAGGTAGCTGTGCTCGAAATAGGCGCTGTTGAACACGCCGGGAGTGAGCAGAACCACCTTGGGGCTGTCGGTCCAGGGGGCCAGCTCCCGCAGGGCCTGCAGCAGGTGGGAGGGGTAGTCGTCAATCGGTTGGACGGTGCGCCCGGCGAACAGGCTCGGGAACATCCGCTTCATCACCCGGCGGTTTTCGAGGAAGTAGGCCACCCCGGACGGGCAGCGCAGGTTGTCTTCCAGCACCCGCCAGGTGCCCTGGCCGTCGCGGATCAGGTCAAGACCGGACACATGGCACCAACGGCCGAGCGGAGGCTTGAACCCCCGCATCTGGGGCCGCCAGCCATGGGAACTCTCCACGTCCTCCCGGGGAACCACCCCGTCATCGAGGATTTTCTGATCGCCGTAGACATCGGCCAGGAAGTGATCGATGGCTTCCAGCCGTTGAATCAAACCCAGCTCAAGGCGCTGCCAGTCGCCGGCGCGGATCAGCCTGGGCAAGGGGTCAAAGGGGAGAATCCGCTCGCCCCCCTCTTCGCCGGAGCCGTTGAGCCGAAAGGTGGCGCCCAGCCGCTTGAGCAGCAGACCCGCGGCCACGTGGCTGCGGTTGATTTCCTCGATGCCCAGCTGGCCGAGGGAGGAGAGCAGGGGTCGCAGGGCTGCCCGGGGTTCGGCGGCGGCGTTGAAGTACTCGTCGTAACCCTTACGTGGCTGGTATTCGGTGAACATCAAGACACGCTCATTCAGAAGTCAATCATGAAGAGCGTGGTTGACAGCTCCGGTGATCGTTGCTACCGATTCAAGCTGGCTTGCGGCGAGAACCGCGGCCCTGTCTTCAGAGCAAGAAATAGCGCTGGGCCATCGGCAGCACCTCCGCTGGCTCGCAGGTCATCAGCTCCCCATCGGCGAACACCTCGTAGGTCTGGGGATCCACCTCCAACTTCGGCAGGGCGGTGTTGTTGCGCATCTGGGCCTTGCCGATGCCGCGGGTGTGCACCACCGGCACGCAGGGGCGCTTCAGGCCCAGCTTGCGGGGCAGATCGGCATCGAGCGCGGCCTGGGAGAGGAAGGTGAGGCAGCTTGGGGCCAGGGCCTTGCCGTAGGCGGCGAACATCGGCCGGCCGTGCACCGGACCGGGCGTGGGGATCGAGGCGTTGGCATCGCCCATCTGGGCCCAGACGATCGAGCCACCCTTGATCACCAGTTCGGGCTTGACGCCGAAGAAGCCTGGCTTCCACAGCACCAGATCGGCCAGTTTGCCAACTTCCACCGAGCCGATCTGGCTGTCGAGGCCATGGGCGATGGCGGGGTTGATCGTGACCTTGGCGATGTAACGCTTCAAGCGGGTGTTGTCGTTGCGGCCACCGCGCGGGCCGGCGGCATCCTCCGGCAGGCTGCCGCGCTGCACCTTCATCTTGTGGGCGGTCTGGAAGGTGCGGGTGATCACCTCGCCCACACGGCCCATCGCCTGGGAATCACTGGCGATGATCGAGAAGGCGCCCAGGTCGTGGAGGATGTCCTCGGCGGCGATCGTTTCGCGGCGGATGCGCGATTCAGCGAAGGCCACGTCCTCGGGGATGGCGGGATCGAGGTGGTGGCACACCATCAGCATGTCGAGGTGCTCCTCGAGCGTGTTGCGGGTGTAGGGGCGGGTGGGGTTGGTGGAGCTGGGCAGCACGTTGGCCTCTCCGCAGATCCGGATGATGTCGGGGGCATGGCCGCCGCCGGCTCCTTCGGTGTGGAAGGTGTGGATGGTGCGGCCACCGATGGCGCGGATCGTGTCCTCCACGAACCCCGCCTCATTGAGCGTGTCGGAGTGGATGCACACCTGCACGTCGTATTTATCGGCCACGGTGAGGCAGCAATCGATCGCCGCCGGGGTGGTGCCCCAGTCTTCGTGGAGCTTGAGGCCGCAGGCGCCGGCACGGATCTGCTCTTCGATCGCAGCCGGGGTGCTGGCATTGCCCTTGCCGTAGAAGCCCAGGTTCACCGGCAGCCCCTCGGCCGCCTGCAGCATGCGGGCCAGGTGGAAGGCACCGGGGGTGCAGGTGGTGGCATTGGTGCCGGTGGCAGGACCGGTGCCGCCGCCCAGCAGGGTGGTGACCCCACTGGCGATGGCGGTTTCGATCTGCTGCGGGCAGATGAAATGGATGTGGGTATCGATGGCGCCGGCGGTGAGGATGTGGCCCTCTCCGGCGATCGCCTCGGTGCCGGGGCCCACGATGATCGTCACCCCGTCGGTGATGTCGGGGTTGCCCGCCTTGCCGATCGCGCAGATGCGGCCGTCGCGCAGGCCCACATCCGCCTTGACGATCCCCCACCAATCGAGGATCAAGGCGTTGGTGATCACCGTGTCCACCGCCCCTTCGCCCCGGGAGGTCTGCGCCTGACCCATGCCGTCGCGGATCACCTTGCCGCCGCCGAATTTCACCTCCTCGCCGTAGGTGGTGAAATCCTTCTCCACCTCCAGGAACAGCTCGGTGTCGGCCAGCCGCAGCCGGTCGCCGGTGGTGGGGCCATAGGTTTCGGCGTAGGCCCGCCGATCCATCCGATAGGGCATGGCTGAGGAGAGTCGAGGAGGACGGGTGGGTGGTGGCCGCGGTGGATGTCGGCGGGTCAGTCGAGCGGGCCGTTGACTAGGCCGTTGAAGCCGAACACCCGACGGGCGCCGGCCAGGGGGATCAGCTGCACCTCCCGCTGGTCGCCGGGCTCGAAGCGGATCGCCGTGCCGGCCGGGATGTCGAGCCGCTGGCCGCGGGCGCTGTCGCGGTCGAACACCAGCGCGTCGTTGGCTTCATAGAAATGGAAGTGGGAGCCCACCTGCACCGGGCGGTCGCCGCGGTTGGCCACATTGAGCGTGGTGACGGGCCGGCCGGCGTTGAGTTCGTGGCTGCCGGGCTCCGGCAGCAGTTCGCCAGGGATCAGAGGAGACATGCAGGCGGAGCGATCAGGGGGGATCAGCGGATCGGGTCGTGGAGGGTGACGAGCTTGGTGCCGTCGGGGAAGGTGGCCTCCATCTGCACCTCGGGGATCAGTTCGGAAACGCCCTCCATCACCTGGTCACGCCGGAGCCAGGTGCTGCCCTCCTCCATCAGGGCGGCCACGCTCTTGCCATCACGGGCGCCTTCCAGCACCTGAAAGCTGAGCCAGGCCACGGCTTCGGGGTGGTTGAGCTTGAGACCGCGACCCAGGCGCCGTTCCGCCAGGAAGGCAGCGGTGACGATCAGGAGCTTGTCCTTCTCCTGGGGGGTGAGATGCATGGGGGACGCGATTGCCGGCAACACTCTTGCAGCGGCGCGACGCCAATGCAGGTTCAGCAGGAACGTTCGCGGCGCTGGCTTGCCCCAGGCCACCCCTGACGGCCAAGGGGCCGGGATTGCTGCAATGGGCGATGCCGGTTTCGAACCAGCGACATCCTGCTTGTAAGGCAGGCGCTCTACCGCTGAGCTAATCGCCCTTGTCGCCACTCTGGGGTCCACACCCCCATGCTGGCAACGTTCTCCTGTCGGGCAGCGATGGCCAGTGGCCGCGCCCATGATCGCGCCAGCTGGCTGCTGTGCCTGCCATTCGGGCTGCTGTGGTGGCCCTGGCTCGGTGCGGCCGGCCTGGGCAGCGGTGCGGCTGGCTTCCTGATCGGTGGGCTGTGGCTCTCTCCGGATCTCGATACGGCCTCCAATCCCACCCGTCGCTGGGGCCCGCTGGGCCTGGTCTGGCTGCCCTACCGCCGCCTGCTGCGCCACCGTTCCCTGCTCTCCCACAGCCCCGGACTCGGCACCGCCGGGCGCCTGGCCTACCTCGCCACGGTCGCCTTGATCCTGAGCCTGGTCCTGCAGCCGCTGGCCGTGCTGCCCACGCCAGCACGCCTGCTGGCCCTGGCAGCCGAGCTCTGGCAGCAGCAGCGACCCCTGCTGCTGGCAGCGCTGGCAGGGGTGGAAGCCAGCAGCTGGCTGCACCTGATCCAGGATGGGGACCCTCTGCCACGGCGTCCTCGCTGGCTGCCCCGCCGGCGCAGGCGGATGGGCAGGTGAACCGCCTTCCTCCTGTGGTCGCCGTCCCCAGCCAGCCCCTGCCATGACCTCGCCTGATCCGCTCGCTCCGGCGGCTGCTTCCGCTTCCGCCATGCCCAGCGTGGTGAGCGGCGCGCTCGCCGAGCTGATCGCCGTGGTGGATCAGTTGCGGGATCCCAGCGGCGGCTGCCCCTGGGACCTGCAGCAGACCCACGCCTCCCTGGTCCCGTTCGTTCTGGAAGAAGCCCACGAAGTGGCCGATGCGATCCGCCACGGCGACGACGACCACCTCGCCGAGGAGCTGGGTGATCTGCTGCTGCAGGTGGTGCTCCACGCCCGGATTGCCGCCGAGCAGGAACGCTTCGATCTGGACACGATCGCCCGCGGCATCACGGCCAAACTGGTGCGCCGCCATCCGCATGTCTTCGGCGACCGATCGGCGATCCATCCCAGCTGGGAGGCGATCAAGGCCGAGGAGCGGGCGAGCCGGGGCGAGGCAGCCGGCTCCAGCAGCCTCAGCCACCAGCTGGGTCGCCAGGTGCGCGGCCAGCCGGCCCTTGCTGCCGCCCTGACGATCTCGCGCCAGGCCGCCGCGGCCGGCTTCGAGTGGCAGGCCATCGAGGGGGTATGGGCAAAGCTGAACGAGGAGATGGCCGAGCTGCAGGAGGCATTGGCGAGCGGCGATCGGGTCCACGCCGAAGCCGAACTCGGCGACGTGCTGTTCAGCCTGGTGAATGTGGCTCGCTGGTGCCGCCTCGATCCGGAGGAGGGCCTGGCGGGCACCAACCGCCGCTTCCTGGATCGCTTCTCCCGGGTGGAGGCCGCCCTCGGCGGCGCGCTCAGCGGCCAGAGTCTCGAACAGCTCGAAGTGCTCTGGCGCCAGGCGAAGGCAGAGATCCGCGCCGAGCAGGACAGGCCAAAGGGGGCCGATCAGTCGTCGGAGGAGCCCTGATCCCGCCGCTGCTGTTTAGCCTGGGCGCGGCGGCGTTTGGCGGACAGCCGCCGCTGCACCGAGCCGCCTGTGGGCCGGGTGGGGCGGCGCGGCGGGGGCGGAGCCGCGATCGCTTCGGCCAGCAGCGCCCCCAGCCGCCGCAGGGCCGCCTGGCGATTCAGCCACTGGGAACGGTGTTCGGAGGCCGCAATCACAACGGCCCCGTCCACCAGCGTTCCGCCCAGGCGGCGCAGAGCACGCTCCCGCAACAGGGGCGGCAGGGAGGGGGAGGTGGCCAGGGCAAACACCAGCTCGACGCGGGAATCCGTTGTGTTCACTCCCTGCCCGCCCGGGCCGCTGGAGCGTGAAAAGCGCCAGCCCAGCTCCGCGGCCGGAATCTTCAGCGATGCCGTGACGGACAGATCCCCTGCCATCGCCCCAGGTTGGCAGGTCTGGCCCGGGGCCTGTGTTCCAGCCGACGCTGCCGAAGCGCTTAGCTGGATGGCTCCCGTCCCTGACGCCGCGTGAGTTTCACTCCAGCCGCCAGCCCCGCCGCCCAGCCCAGCCAGCCCACACCGGGCTGGGTCGATGAAATCCATCAGGGGGTGCGCTACGGCCTTGAGGCGAGGGTGCTGGTGGAGCGAACGAGCCCCTTTCAACGGGTCACCGTGATCGACAGTGACCGCTACGGCAAGGGCCTGCTGCTGGATGGCTGCTGGATGACGGCCGAGCGCCAGGAGCGCCACTACCACGAATCCCTGGTGCATCCTGCTCTCTGCGGCGCCGAGCGGATCGAGCGGGTGCTGGTGATCGGCGGCGGCGATGGGGGCACAGCGCGCGAATGCCTGCGCCACGAAGGGGTGGCCCACCTGGATCTGGTGGAGATCGACGGACTCGTGGTCGAGCTTTGCCGGGAGCATCTGCCCGTGCTGGGAGGCACCGCCTGGAGTGACCCCCGCCTGCACCTCACCATCGGTGATGGAATCGCCTGGGTGGCTGCCGCCGCCACCGCCAGCTACGACGTGGTGATCGTGGATGGCTCCGATCCGGCCGGTCCGGCCGAGGGGCTGTTCAACCGCGCCTTTTACGAACACTGCCGCCGGCTGCTGCGGCCCGGCGGCATCTTCGCCACCCAGAGCGAATCGCCGGAGGCCTTCCGCAGCGTGCACCTCGACACGGTGCGGCTGTTGCGGCAGGTGTTCGGCCACGCCGATCCCCTCTACGGCTGGGTGCCGATGTATCCGAGCGGCTGGTGGAGCTGGACCTTCGCCGCCTGCGATGGCCCCCGCTTCCGACACCCCGACCGGGAGCGGGCCGCCGCCGTGGCGCCGGGCTGCCAGATCTGGAGCCCCCGCTGGCAGGCTGGAGCCTTCGAGGCCGTGCCCGCCGCGATCGAACGGGAGTTCGAGACCTGAGCGCTCCCTGCCTGTCACACCATTGTCTGCAGCCTCCGTGACCACCCCCGATCCACACGGCAGCGACCCGTTTAAGACCGGCCAGTTCGATACCGGCCTGTTCGAGACAGAGGGTGCCGTGTTCATGGCCAGCCGCCGCGATCCCGCTGGGTGCCGGGTGGGCCTGTTCGGCGTGCCCTACGACGGCACCACCTCCTTCCGCCCCGGCGCCCGCTTCGGGCCTGCAGCGATCCGGGAGGTGAGTGCCGGCCTGGAAACCCATGACCCCCAACTGAATCTGGATCTCGAGGATCTGCCCTTTGCCGATCTCGGTGCAGTGGCGATCCCGTTCGGAGCCCCCGAGCCCGTGATCGCTGCGGTGCGCCGGGCCACCGCAGCGATGCTGGGAGTTGGGCTACGCCCCCTGATGCTGGGCGGGGAGCACTCGATCAGCAGCGGCGCCGTGGCTGCCGTGGCCGCCCACCATCCGGATCTGGTGCTGGTGCAGCTCGATGCCCACGCCGATCTCCGCGACAGCTGGCTGGGCTCCCGCCACAGCCATGCCTGCGCCATGCGCCGCTGCCTGGAGGTGCTCCCAAGTGGCGACCTGCTTCAGATCGCCATCCGCAGCGGCACGCAGGCTGAATTCAGCGAACTGCGACGCAGTGGCCGGTTGGTGGGGACAGGCCATGGGCTCTCCTTGGCGCCCGAGCGGTTGCAGGCGGAGCTGGTGACAGCCCTGGCCCCCCTGCGGGGCAGACCCATCTACCTCACGGTGGACCTGGACTGGTTTGATCCGGCAGTGATGGCAGGCACCGGCACGCCGGAGCCGGGAGGCTTCCTCTGGGGCCACTTCAGCGGCCTGCTGGAAGAGCTCCGCCACCACGAACTGGTGGCGGCGGATGTGGTGGAGCTGGCCCCGATGCTGGATGCAACCGGCTGCAGTGCTGTCCTGGCGGCCAAAGTGACCCGCAGCCTGCTGTTGCTGCTGGGCCGGCCTCAGTAGCAGTAGGAACCGCTGGCTCGCTGCTCCCGCAAGCGCTGGTGCTGCTGGGAGATCAGCGCCACAGCCAGGGTGGGATGGTTGTGCAGGAGGTTCAGAAAACTCAGCCGCCCTAGCTTCACCACTTCGACGGGCGTTCGGGCCACTGCATCGGTCCGGAAGGAACCACCGCGCCAAAGAATGTCCAGGTAGCTGAAGAGTTCACCGGGCCTGTAGCAAACCCGCTCTCCGGATTTGTCGATCAACTCGACGATGCCCTTGCGCAGCCCGTAGATCTCGTTGGCATGTTCACCTTCTCGAAAGATCAAGGTGCCGGTTGGGAGGGTGAAGGTGTCACCATCAACCTGGGTTGCCAGCAATTCAACCGGAAGCGCTGTCGCGAATTTGACCAACCATCTACCTCCTTGCAGAGCGAGAAATGAATGTGTGAACCGAACAAAAATGATAAGGGATTCCTTGATCCCCAGAGCGGTTCTTGCTCAAGGGGAAGGAACAGGGTCAGGCCAGTACCGGATCGAGCAGGTCGGCCAGGCAGAGCTGCCGATCGGTGCCTGTCTGAGCAGCCGGTGGAAACAGCTGATTGAGGCCTGCCTTGCCGCCTTCCGCTGGCAATGTCCAGTGATGGCAGGACAATTCACCGCTCCATTCCGAATGAATCGCCAATCGCCTCAGCCGACACCAGCCCGGCTCACCGCCAAGGGGGTTGATGCAGTGGCTGCAACTTAGACAACTTGGGCTCTGGCCCATGACTCGGACAGGGAAGACACACAAAGTACAGAACGTGAAGCCGGATGCGCAGGGGTAGAACCGAACCTCCCGGAAGTCTTTGGGATTGAGCCTGGCTGCGGTTCAGACGGCCAGCCAGCCGATCGGGCTCCATAGGATCCCCAGACCCACTCGTGCCGCCGCTCAGCCATGGACGTTCCTTCAGCGCCACAGGCGACCCGGCCGCTCAGGCGAACCCCCCTGGCGGGGCTCTGCCAGCAGATCGGAGGGCGGATGGTGCCCTTCGAGGGTTGGGAGATGGCGGTTCAGTACAAGGGCCTGGTGGAGGAGCACCGAGCCGTCAGGGAGCACTGCGGCGTGTTCGACATCTCCCACATGGGGGTGCTTTCACTGCAGGGCGATGGCGTGAAGGACGCCATGCAGCGCCTCGTACCCAGCGACCTGGGTCGGATCGGGCCAGGTGAAGCCCTCTACACGGTGCTGCTCAACGAGGCCGGCGGCATCCTCGATGACCTGATCATCTACGACCAGGGACGCCTCGACGCGGCCGCCGGGCCCACCGACGCCCTGCTGGTGGTGATCAACGCCGGCTGTGCCGAGGCCGACACCGCCTGGATTCGCAGCCAGCTCGCTGACGCTGCCCTCACGATCGAGGATCGCAAGGGAGATGGGGTTCTGCTCGCCCTGCAGGGCCCCGAAGCTCCCGCCCTGCTGGAGGGCCTGGCGGGCGAGAGCCTGGCCGGGCTGCCCCGTTTCGGCCACCGCAGCCTGAGCTTGCAGGGCCAGGCCGGGGGAGCAGCGGCTGGGGCAACGGTGTTCGTGGCCCGCACGGGTTACACGGGCGAAGACGGCTTTGAGCTGCTGCTGGAGCGGGAGGCGGGCCTGGCCCTCTGGGAGCAGCTGCTGGCGGCCGGGGTCGCCCCCTGCGGCCTCGGCGCCCGCGACACCCTGCGGCTGGAGGCGGCCATGCATCTCTACGGCCAGGACATGGACGCCAGTACGACCCCGCTGGAAGCGTCGCTCGGCTGGCTGGTCCACCTGGAGATGCCCGCCGACTTCATCGGTCGCGAGGCCCTTGAACGCCAGACCGCCGCTGGGGTGGACCGGCGACTGGTGGGGCTCAAGTTGCAGGGCCGGGCGATCGCCCGCCACGGCTACCCCGTGCTTCAGGGCGGCCAGGTGGTGGGAGACGTCACCAGCGGCACCTGGTCACCCACCCTGCAGGAGGCGATCGCCCTGGCCAGCGTGCCGGCTGCAGCCGCCCGGCCGGGCACCGAACTGAAGGTCGAGATCCGCGGGCGACAGCACCCGGCCGTGGTGGTGAAGCGACCGTTCTACCGGCGCTGTTGAGCCGCTCCAGCCAGCCAGTCCGGGGCCCTGTGGGAAACTCGCCCTTCCCCTCGATGTCCCCGATGCGCAGCCACGGATGCGGCGACCTGCGCGTTGACGCGATCGGCCAGAACGTTCAACTCTGTGGCTGGGTCGACCGGCGGCGTGACCACGGTGGGGTCATCTTCGTTGACCTGCGCGATCGCAGCGGCACGGTGCAGATCACGGTGGACCCCGACCTGGGCGCCGAAGCCTTTGCGGTGGCGGAACACCTCCGCAATGAAACGGTGCTGCGGGTCGAGGGCCAGGTGCGGGCCCGGCCGGCCGATTCCAGCAACGACCGTCTGGCCACCGGCGCCATCGAGCTGCTGGCCTCCCGGATCAGCGTGCTCAACGCCGTGAAGGGGGCCTTGCCGTTCCAGGTGTCGGTGCACGACGACGAGACCATCAGGGAGGAGCTGCGCCTGCGCCACCGCTACCTCGATCTGCGCCGCGAACGCATGGCCCGCAACCTCCGGTTGCGCCACAGCACCATCCAGGCCGCCCGCCGCTTCCTGGAGGAGGAGGGCTTCATCGAGGTGGAGACCCCGATCCTGACGCGCTCCACCCCCGAGGGCGCCCGCGATTACCTGGTGCCCTCCCGGGTGAATGGGGGGGAGTGGTATGCCCTGCCCCAGTCGCCCCAGCTGTTCAAGCAGCTGCTGATGGTGGGCGGCATCGAGCGCTACTACCAGTTGGCCCGCTGCTTCCGCGACGAAGACCTGCGTGCCGATCGCCAGCCGGAGTTCACCCAGCTCGACCTGGAGATGAGCTTCCTGGAGCAGGAGCAGATCCTGCAGCTCAACGAACGGCTGATCGCCACCATCTGGCGCGCTGTGAAGGGCATCGAGCTGCCCAGCCCCTTCCCCCGGCTCACCTGGCAGGAGGCGATGGCCCGCTACGGCACCGACCGGCCCGACACCCGCTACAGCCTGGAGCTCACCGACGTGAGCGACATCGTGGCCACCAGCGGCTTCAAGGTGTTCTCCGGCGCGGTGGCCGCAGGCGGTTCGGTGAAGTGCATCGCGATCCCCGGCGGCAACGAGGCGATCAGCAACGTGCGCATCAAGCCCGGCGGCGACGTGTTCTCTGAAGCCACCACCGCCGGCGCCGGGGGCCTGGCCTTCATCCGCGTGCGGGAGGGCGGCGAGATCGACAGCATCGGCGCCATCAAGGACAACCTGAGCGCCGAGGGCAAGGCCGAACTGCTGCGCCGCACCGGCGCGGAGCCTGGCACCCTGTTGCTGTTCGGTGCCGGCGACACCGCCACGGTGAACAAGGCCCTCGACCGGGTGCGCCAGTTCCTGGCCCGCGCGCTGGCTCTGGTGCCCGCCAGCGGCGCCGCCGACGCCTGGAACTTTCTCTGGGTGGTGGATTTTCCGATGTTCGGGTTCAACGCCGAGGAGAACCGCCTGGAGGCTCTGCACCATCCCTTCTGTGCGCCCAACGCCGCCGACCTCGGCGACGACCCGGCCGCCTGGTCCACCACCCTGCCCGCGGCCCGCGCCCAGGCCTACGACCTCGTGCTCAATGGTCTGGAGCTGGGGGGGGGCTCGCTTCGCATCCACGATTCGGATCTGCAGCGCCAGGTGTTGCTGGCGATCGGCCTGCCAGCCGAGGAAGGACAACGCCAGTTCGGCTTCCTGCTCGAAGCCCTCGACCTCGGGGCACCTCCCCACGGCGGCATCGCCTTCGGAATCGACCGCATGGTGATGCTGCTGGCCGGTGAGGAGTCGATCCGCGACACGATCGCCTTCCCGAAAACCCAGCAGGCCCGCTGCCTGCTCACCGCAGCCCCAGCCGACGTCGCGTCCAAGCAACTGGAGGAGCTGCACGTGGCCAGCACCTGGAGCGAGCCGGCCTGAAGCCGGTGGGGCAGGGGTTCGGTTTCTGAATAGGCTTTGGAAACACTCCCTCAGCCTGTTCAGCCATGGCCATCAGTTCCAGCTCGGCCACCAGCTCCAGGTCCAGTTCCCCAGCCATCGACATCGGCATCCCTGAGGCCCAGCGCGAGCAGATCGCCGCAGGGCTGGGGCGCTTCCTGGCGGACAGCTATGTGCTCTATGGCAAAACCCACGGCTTCCACTGGAACGTGACCGGGCCGATGTTCAACACGCTCCACCTGATGTTCATGGACCAGTACACGGAGCTCTGGACCGCCCTCGACGTGATTGCCGAGCGGATCCGCGCCCTGGGCTTTCCAGCCCCCTACGGTGGCGCCCGCTTTGCCGCCCTCGCTTCGATAGCGGAGAGCGAGGGCCGTCCCCAAGCCCTTGAGATGGTGAAGGAGCTGGTGCTGGGCCATGAGGCTGTGGCCCGCACGGCCCGCGGCCTGTTTGCTGTGGTTGAGGCAGCCGGCGATCAGCCGACCGCTGATCTGCTCACCCAGCGGCTGCAGATCCATGAGAAAACAGCCTGGATGTTGAGGAGCCTGCTGGAGGGCTGAATCCCGCAACCCCGCTTCAGCGGACGCCGGCGCTTCGTCCCGGAATCCCGCCTCCACGCGGCGCGCAGCTCAGGACTCCCACCGCAGGTACATGTGGGTGGGGAAGGCCAGCAGCCAGACCGTAACTGGCCACCACGCGCCCAGACGCGCCTGCCGTTCACACTCCACCCGGCGCCCCCTCCACCCGGCGCCCCCTCCACCCGGCGCCCCCTCCACCCGGCGCCCCCTCCACCCGGCGCCCCCTCCACCCGGCGCCCCCTCCACCCGGCGCCCCCTCCACCCGGCGCCCCCTCCACCCGGCGCCC